>Ga0224501_10000140_pt1 | contig 72804 bp, 78 predicted proteins | sample SF_Oct11_sed_USG_4_FD_169105 | JGI IMG/M metagenome (GOLD analysis project Ga0224501, IMG submission 169105) | Sediment microbial communities from San Francisco Bay, California, United States - SF_Oct11_sed_USGS_8_1 | ecosystem: Environmental > Aquatic > Marine > Sediment | place: USA...
TGAGCGCCGTAACTCTCCACAAACCTCGTCTGTAGATACCCCCTAAATGCGATTTCTTGCCAGAAGCTATTCAATATGGCTGCGGTTGCTCCGGTCAAGACTGCAACTGGAGCAATACTTGGCGTCATTGGTGCTTCTGCAATCCCTTGTGCGATACCCAGCCCCAAAGAGAAGAGTTCCAGAACACCGCCAAGTAATACTCCTACACCGAAAAAGATGAACAAGGTGGGTTTCCATGCCAAGCCGATTCCAGCCCAGCTGAAATCTCTCCTTTCTAACTTGGTGGTAAGCACATACATCAACCCTGCTACTGCGATGAGGTCCATGGTGCTTGATACTATCTGCGATTCGCTTGTATCATTGAGTAAGCCAATTCCCCTGAGGATTGTGCGATTCAAGACAATTATCGCCAACACGGAGAAAGCTACTATGAACAGATTCCAATATGCTCTGACAGTTCCCGTTTCATTCCTGAGTAGTTGAACAAACATATCCTGCCAATCACCCGAACCAAATTATGTCGATTCCGCTATGACTTTTCTCATAACTAGCTAGAATAAATGTTTGGGTTTGGGGTTAAAATTTAACGCACACACAAAAAAAAATCAACTGCGAAAAGCTGACGCTGGATAAATGCTAGTTGAAAATCAGCGTCGGCGTAAGAATGCTCGCTTGCGCTCGCAGCTGAGATTCAGCTTGAAGGTTGAAAGGCAATAGGAAGAAGCAAGGCATTTTACCTATTCAGTAAGATAGAACTCAAAGGGGTAAAATCGAGAAAAAATTATACCCCTCCTAACTGGTTCTTTGAATGTTTGTTCAAGAGAAATCTAATGTCGTAGACAGTACTGGAATATAGAAAAAAGAGAAAAGGATTGTTAGTGAATTTGCGTTTTGAGTAGTCTTCGTTTGTATGTGGCTATGGCCGCTGTAAGCACTATGAGTATGAGTAGCATTGATGTCCATGTGGGAAACTCTGGAACTATTATTACTTCTTGTGTTGAATGGTTGTAAGTGAAGTATAGGTAACTATAGGTGGTATTAGAACATGGCAACAGATTGCATTGGACTTCTGTGCCATTAACGAAAACTTGGTAGGTTTCATTCATCAAGGCTCTTGGAATACAAATTCTACAGAAGCCAGTAGTATCAGTTTCGCCAGTAACATTGAAGCTTATTGCGGTGCCATTGAATTGAAAATCAGATATTGGTTGATACCACCAGGAGGAATTGCAGATGATTTGAACATGATATTCTGAAGTAGCTTTGAAGTCCGAGAACATTCCCATTAGCGGATAGTTGTCTGTGTTATTTGCATCTATAACGTGTGCTGTGTCGCCTATACCATCACTACCAGTCTCATTCTGGAAAGGACCACTGAACAGGTCAGCTCCGTTGTAGCGGTGCCATGGGCTCTCGTAGTAGTTGCCGCCCAAAGGATAGCCAGCATCCAACGTGGTGGAAAGGGGGCAATGAAAATCTGTGGGGTGATTGATGAAATTGTTGTTATAGATTGTGTTGTTAGAACCACCAGAGAAATAGATGCCATTATAGGTGTCTTTTATGGTGTTTCCAGAAATAATGTTGTTTGAAGAAGCCCCGCCCCGTATTCCATACCCGTAAAATCCATCAATATAGTTTCCAGAAATTATGTTGTTTCCAGAAGTTTGTCCGAGAAAGATGCCATGTCTCTCAACTTTGCTAGGTGCTGTTATGGTGTTTCTAGAAATGGTGTTATGAGGAGCATAGAGGTCCATGTAGATGCCGCAGGAGTCGAATGCTGTTATTTTGTTTCCAGAAATCATGTTGTTAGGAGCAAACGAAAGCAGGATGCCGTATTCAAATGCTTTTATTTCCATATTCTTGATTGTTACGTTGCTTCTCCATGACAGGTCTATCCCTGTTCCGCTTCCTGTGCCTTGAAGGGTGTAGCCTGCCCCATCAACCACAATGTCATCCCTCTCCACAATAATCTCACCATTAATGTTGTCTGTGAAGGTGTAGGTAACATTGTCAACTGTCATAATGTCTGTTGTGCCCTCAATGCTTCCATCAGCTTTAATAGTAATGGTTCCACTTGCTTCAACTTGTTGAATGTCAAATGTTAAAGATAATATGCCTATAAACAGCAGTGTCAACATTATTCCTAAAACTGCTTTCTTTTTCAATTCTTATTTCTCCTTTCGGATTCTACGACTATTCCACAATTGCATATTTAACATTTCAGAAAGAATCTTATACAAAGAGGATACAGTGATGCTGTGTTCGGTGATAACATGCCTATCAGAGAAAATGCGTCAAAACAGGAGACCTTGACAGGGAAAGGGGTTTACTTGAGGCCTTTTGGAAGAGGTGATTTGCCTTACATTCGGAAGTGGTGGAATGACGCTGAACTTAGAAGACTGATAGGTGAAGTTGCGCCGATGAGTCGAGCTGAAACTGAAAAATGGTACAAGGAATTGCTTCGTGACAAGGATCGGATTTGGTTTGCTATTGTCCTCAAAAAAGGTGACCGGGTAATAGGGGAAGCTGGACTGTTGAGAATGTTTAGACCTTGGCGAAATACAGACATGACCATAATAATCGGGGAGAGGGACGCTTGGGGAAAAGGATACGGAACTGAAGTGGGTCGTCTGCTCCTTGACTATGCCTTTGGCCGATTGGGCTTTCACAGAATTTCGGTAGGAGTGGTCGGTTTCAACAAGAAAGCGCTTAGGTTTTGGGAAAGTCTTGGTTTCAAGAAGGAAGGCGTCGAGAGAGATGAGTATTATTACGACAACGAATACAGCGACGGCGTTATGATGAGTATTCTGGAAGATGAATACGAAAAGACGCACAAGGATGTTGTTCGAAAGAAGGCTGAGGTTTCAAAGAGATCTTCACCGCAATCTGCTTAGACACTGGTTCCAAGAGCTTGCGATTAATCCATGCATTGTTCATTGCGGTCATGGGGTTGGCATCCAAACTCAGATCACAATGTTCCCACAAATTACCGCAACCCTCATTTTCCCTTCTGACAACTGTTACTTTCTACAGATTATCATAAAATGCTGACTGTTGTCAACCATGCTACGGTGCGTGGATGTCCTCAAATGGAGTTGCTGCCAGTTCTTCCAGCCCTTTGGATACTTCCTGAAGAGTCTGTTTGTCTCCTTCTGATGGCGAGTAGCAAGACCTTGAAGACCAACCATCCCCAACACCTTCACGCCTCTTTTCTCGAAAGAGCCTTCAAGTTCGTCACTTAGGTAAAGATGGCAGGGAGCAAAGCTGCGTCCCCTAGCATGCATACCAGGGCCTCCACGGTAGTCCCCGGTTTCGTACAGCTTCTGGTAGAGTCCGTCAATTTCCATGTCTTCTGGCCAATGAACTAAGCCACAAACCAAGATTGCCAATCTGCCAATTACCGAGACGAAAATTGTGGCGTTCTTTTTTGCGACCCGAACGAGTTCGTCAATTGCTTTTTCTCGATCCTCTTTGTCTATGACGTGAGACAATGCTCCTAAGCAGATCACAGCATCGAATGTATTTTCTTCAAACATGGAAAGATCATCAATAGAACCCTGCAGCACCTGCTTCACTTTTTCTGCGACCTTTGCCTTCTTGATCTGATTTCTAGCAATGTCCAGTAATTCTGGTGTTAAATCCAACAATACAACTTCATATCCCAACTTAGCCAGTTCCAGGGTATACCTACCAGAACCTCCGCCAGCATCCAACACCAAACCCTTTCTTGGCGAATATTTCCTAAAGAAGTGCATCGTTGTGTCAAACTCAAGCCGATGATAAGGATCTCGGATAAGCCTTCTCCATTCCTCTTCTCGCATCTCAGAGTAGTAACTCCTCACTTGCTGTCTGCTCACATCGAGCACCCTACCATGCTCTGGATAACTGTAACTCACCTATATGCAGGTTTCGAGTATGTCTGTGAGCACAACGAAAACAAGACCTTCCCGCGCGTGGCACACAAACTAGCTCATAAAAATTGAGAGAAAACCCCTCTACCACGTCTCTTTTTCAGCTCAAGTCATTATGAGGGAAATCCAACATGTATTCATATGTGTCGGCCCTTGCAAAACCCAAGTTTTCGTGAAATCTTTGTGCGCGCGCGCAACTCTCCTTTTGGAGTTAATTGTAAGGAGGGTGCAAAACATTGTCATGAGTCCAGGTTTTCCTTTCTCAGAAGCAGTTCCTTCTCTGAATATCTTTGATTGCGCATTTTCCTAATACGCAAGTACCTTTTTAAGCCATCCACACAGTCTTTTTCCCAAAGGTTGATCTCTCCTTCAAAAAGATCTTGTACGGCTCGCACTTCCTGCCGTGAATGCATCTCTGGATCTATTACCGCAAGAGTTGTGAATGCTTTTGATTTCAATTCTGGAACAAGAGCGCTTAGCCATCTCCTGGCTTGAACTGCTTGATGTTGCAGTAAGACATCGGAAACCAACTCGAGACAAATCCTTCTTTGACGTTGAGGTAGTTTATCCAACCTCCGAAAGGCGGAGGTTAGAGCAATGTTGATATCGGTTAGATTTTCAACGCCAGCGAGCTTGAAAACATTGGTGAGGTTTTTTGCAACCATGTCTGCCTGTGGATTGCATACAAAGAGATAGAAGTTGGATGGATATTTCTCTGCGAAGATCTGCAGGCTCGTGACTTTAGCAGTAACAAAGAATACAGTTTGGTCTTCCTTGAGCCCTGAGTCAAGAAAATTTCTGACAAGCAAATCTCGCTCATCACATGGTGGAGATGTCAGCAAGACCGCGTAGTTTTGAGGCAGCCCGCCGAGCAGTAAACCATCAAGATCGCTGTGCCCTGTTTTTACACGGCTTGGAAGCCCTTCTGGAGTTGCAGGTTGACCGAACAATCTCTCGCGAATGTTTTTGTCTTTATCAAGAAGATCATACGTTGGAGTGCGCCCTTCCGTTCTCATCACAATGCCCTGCTCTACCAGTCTCTCCAGTCTGTTCCGAATTATGCGCCTGCTTGCTTTCCCCCTCATGGCAGCTGTCTGCCGCGTGATAGCGGAAACGTTTAGCGGTCCTTTCAAAGCTAAAGCTTGAATGATACACCGTGAGATCTCGTCTTGCGCGATTTCTCTCCGCCTTAGATATTTCTCTGCGTTTTTCAAACGAGCAGCAATCTTCAATGGTTCTCCATACATTCCTATACCAAGTCTTGTCAGCTGTAATGTAGATGCTAAACCTTGGTACTCCGGCTTCTGTAGAATTGACCTTTCTAGAAGATCCAATCTCTTGAGTACTTCATCAAGTTTCCTGCTAAGGTTTTCTATGCCTGAACCGGCGTCTTCCTTTCCACTCAAATCAACCTCTCCTTCGAACATTGCTCAGTTTTAAATAGCCGCAAAAGAGTTTAAGTGTTGACCACAACAGATTACAGCACAGTGCGAACCAATAAGCATATACTTGAATATGCCCATCTAACCGGTCACTTTTGCACAAAACATCTAAGAGGAGTGATCACACTTTATTCTGATGAGGTAGAAGAGCATGGTTGACAAAGAAGCAGAAGAAGTCAAAGAAATACTGTCTGTCGTATCCACTCAAGTTCCGACCCTTATAAAAAGCATCTTAGCCTCGGTCTTCTCTGAAGAAGCAGGAAGAAGCATGGGTAAAGCCGCAGGGGCCTACTATAAAGAACTAAAGGATAGCGGAATGCCCGAGCAGGTGGCGGTAAAAATGACGGAAGACTACATGCGAACTTTCACAAATTTAGGCGAAGTGCTGAAGAGTGTCGGCAAAAGCGGCAGAGTGGCAGACATAGGCGAAGAGATCTCGAGAGCTTCTGAGAAGAAGAGACAAGAAGACGAAACCTAGTAGCCAAGGGGGCTATAGGGGAGTAAGAGTTGAAAACCAACAACTCTCAAATCATTGTCGCAATAGCTAGATCTGCCCCTAATCTAATACGCATGTTGCTCAGTCTTTCCACGACATATTTAACATTGGGCTATCAAGTAAGAAAAGCAAGGAACGCGTTTGAAAGTCAGCTTCTTCTGCAGGGTATGTCAAAGCATGACGCAGAGAGACTGAGTGCTTGCTACCAAGAGCTCAAAGAAAACATTCTCGCCGCAATTAAAAAAAGCCTGCGTGTAGGATCCTAGCAGGAAAACTGTGAGCTAGCGCGCGCATTAGAGTGAGCACTTTAGAATAAGAATCCTCATAATAGTTTGTGTGGCGTTTGTAAGGCCTTTTGCTCTGGCGCGATCTTTTTCTAGAACTTGTTGAAGCCAACTATTTCTTTGATGCGCTTTCTTTTTTTCGCCTCCGGTTTTTCAGCAGGATGTCCAAAGGAGATAAGTGCTACAACTTTCCATTTATCAGGAATGTTCAGCAATTGCTTGACCTTATTTTCTCTGAAGTCTCCTATCCAACATGATCCTACGCCCATAGCCCAAGCAGCAATTACCATGTTCTGCAAGGCAATTGAAGTGCCAACAATCGACCACTTTCTGGTACCAATATGCCCGAGACCAGTGTAAGCACATCCCACAACGGTGAATGTTGAATTCTTGATATGTCTGTTGACCAAACCTTTAGAGAGTTCTTTCTTAATCTCATAATCGGTTATGACAATAAAGTGCCACGGTTGCCTATTAGCGGCTGATGGAGCTTGTCTACCTGCTTCGAGAATCTTATCCAACACATCCTTCGGAATCTCCTTCTGCTCGTAACGCCTTATGCTTCTTCGACTAAGGATAACATCAACTAGAGACATAAACATCATCAAAACACTCTGTTATTGGTTCTAGATAACTGCTCCCTACATCATCTGTTAAGCCGTCCATTCTGGCATGAATGCATGGTTGGTTGGGATTGAATTTAACCCCACACACACAAAAAACTTGATTTTGAAAATATCAGCTTTATTAAATTAGATTGTGTATGTAATTGAGAAATGGATGAGTTTCAAAGTGGATGGAAATTTAGTCGACGTATTAATGGTATTGTGTTCTTTTATTTACAACATTGTTGGAATCTTGATATTTGTATTAAGGGCTAATGAACGAAAACAATTGGAAGCTAAGTTGGGACTAGTGTTTAACACCTTATTGATTCCTTTTTCCATTTTTTGGGTTTATAATCTGATTAGTGGGAGGGATTCCGGTCGATTTATAACAGGCATTCCCATAATCATATTCTTAGCCTATGATCTCTGGTATCGAACATTCACAGACAAGAAGCCATATCATCATCCTAAACATTGGCCTATTGGTCTCTACGCTTATGTATTGTTATATCAAGTAAGTGGCATTATGTTGAATGGCTATTCCTTTTTGATATCTTTACTCTATGGCTACATTGTCTTAGCTAGTTACTTCGGTAGTTTAGTAGCTTATGGTTACTATCAATACAAACATAAGAGAGAGGTTAAATTTTAATCCAACCAACCAACGGAGACGGTTAATGGACAACTAGGTATGGACTTCCAAAAAAACCGTATACCCAATTCAGAATGCAGCTTGTGGTACAGAGTGAATATAGTAAAATACGAAGGAAGGCGGTATTAGAAACGACTAGATATAGAGATTATCGAAATCGAGTATACACTTTGATAGCATGAGGGGGTCAGAAACAAACAAAGAGTTACCCCTCGCAATGCGCGCGTATGCGCATGCTATACATAATATATTGTTAGAGCAGGAATTTGCTAATGAGCAGTATAATCGACATGATGCTGTATGTTTGTGTAACCAGCATTATCCATTGTGGATTGTGGGTGGACAAGCTTACAATATCCTCCGCTACAGAGGCTTGGTTCTTTGAGGAGGCTAGTTCTTTGGAAAGAGAGTGGAGTTTCTTGAATTTTCCCAGAACAAATATGACGGTAGCTGGCATGGCGAGCAGGAAAACACTCAACCATAGGTGGTCCCTATAAGCCCACTCGAGAAAGAAGGCTGTCCCGGTGAGTATGGCGCCTGTGGTCAGTAATATAATGCCGAGGAATGAAACCTTGACAAGTCCTAGGCGCACCGTCATTGTTTCGATGTCCATTGCTTTGTCTCCGAAGTAGTCTCGGATCTCAGTTGGTATTATCACTCCATAAACTGTTAGCGCTAGCCCTGTTAGCGAAAGGAGAAAGAAAGGATTCATCTTGGCTGTGAAGGTGTAGTAGGCGAATAGCACTGGGAAAACGGCGAGTACGAGAATCAACGATATGGGAGCGAGCCAACTTCTGGATTTTATTCTCGTTGGCGGAAGGGAATAGGCACAGCCTAAGCAGATTCCGGCTATCCACAGAATTAGCAAAATGGGTTTTTGCTGAATCGACATGAATAGAAAAACCAGAATCAGAGTAAGAGAAAACTCGATAATTAACACTTTTTTTAGTCGGTTGGCTCCAAAGGAATTCGTTGCTTCGACGAGTTGTTTCTTGCGTTCATCCTTTGAATCTAATTTGCGGTCGGAGAGCGTGTTAGCCTGTGCACCGATGGCAGAGCTTACATTGATTATGGTGAAGGACAAGATTATCAATACCACCAAGTCACCGATACTTGTGGAAGGTGTTGCTCCCCAAGCAAGTCCCATGATAAGTGATCCCAAATTCGGCAGTAAGAACTCTGCTCTGGAAACAGTACTAAGTGATTTTATGGTTTTGAGCATTTTCTCATCAATAAACTCATAAGATCGAGGAATCTAAAAAAACATGCGTTTTGGCGTAGTGCTTGCCATAGTATCGCATACGCTAATTGGATTTCAGAGCTGGCTTCGAGAGTTCTTTGCGAACAAACACATACAATACAGCTGTATAAGTCGCCATAATAGGAGCCACAATGATTCCTAAAACCATCAGCACTCTGGCGATGTCGTTGGAAATCCACTGCAACAGAAACCTGAGGAAACTCGGCAACACATCCGCAAAATAGGCAAAGTCAAATGGAAAAACCATAAAGAGCCAAGCAAGGACCACTGTGAACAAAACAGACCCAAATATCTCAAAGAGGCGAGCAAGATTCTTGCGACCAAACAACGCTCTAAAGAAAGGTGTAACGATCCCGAACATTATAGAACCATAAAACAAGGACATTTCTAAAGTGTCGAATTTTGAAGTGAAAAACCCTGTTGACCAAATCTGATGAGCAACGAAGTACAAGATAACCAAGATGATGGCTACAACCGCCACTACATTTCCAACGCGCTCAGAATATGGTATAGCGTCCCTCTTAGCCTCTGCCTCTGCACGTCTAGCAAACCAGTTCTTAGTCGCCTTTGTCTCACCCAAAATGATTTCATCTTTGGCAAATGTTTGTCCACTAATTAGTCGCATTCAACTAATAATGCTTATCATCGCGCGTGCATGTTATTGTGACTCTCATGAGCGTGAGCGCAGTTCTTTTATTGTGTTTTTCATAATTCCCTCAGCAAATCCTATTGTTTTTTCGACGTTTTCCAGTGTAGCATGCAAACGATTGATTTCAACATTTTCTTTTTCTTTTGATTTCAAAGACCTCACTTTTCGTGTCAATTTCTTGATTTCATCCCTTTGTGCTTCGTAAACTCTCAACATTGTCTCCATGCTGCTGGCGATCATTTCAGGGAAGTCGACGCTCACATGGAACACAAAATGTTTTAGGGAGGTATCCTTGTGCTTGTGGACGATTCCCATTCTGATCATCTGATCTAGGGTTCTGCTCACAGAGGAGATAGAGTATCCCGTTAGATTCGAGATTTCTTTGTGGCTTAACTCACGTCCTTCAAGGAGGAGGGTAGCCATGATTCTGCCAAAAATTGTAGGTAGACCTTTTGCGCGCAGCATATCTTCGTAAATCTGGGCAAATTCTGTTTTGATTTCTTCAAGTGAATCCATATGTTAATATAGTAAACTAAACACTTATATATCTTTCCATAATTATGATAATTATAGTAATTTGCAAAAATACGCAAATTATGAAAATCCTTTAAAGGGTGGTTAATATGAGCAAGCCCAAACAAGGAAGCGTGAGAGAAAGAGGTGATACCATAAGTCAAGAAAAGGTGATTGAAATAAAAAATCTGACGAAAATGTACGGAAATCATGTCGGTGTTAAGGACTTGAATCTGTCTGTTTACAGGGGGGAAATAATGGGTTTTCTTGGACCAAATGGGGCAGGAAAGACGACAACCATACGGAGTTGCCTCGCCTTGATTGCAAAAACAGCAGGCGAGATAACCATATTCGGACTGGATTCACACAGAGATTCTGTCGCAATACGAAAAAAGACAGGGTATCTGCCTGGCGATTTCGGTCTTATCCCTTCAGTCAAGGTAAGATTTTATCTCAAGTATCTACTCTCGTTAAGCGGCTGTGACTCGACGAAAAAGATGGTATCACTGGCTGAGCGACTTCAGCTTGATCTTGACAGAAAAACAAACGAGCTTTCCAAGGGCAACAAACTGAAGGTGGGAATAGTTCAGTCATTAATGGCAGGTGAGGACCTTATCATCCTAGATGAGCCATCGGGACTTGATCCACTCATGCAACAGGAGTACTATCGCATCTTGCACGAAGAGAAAAAGCGGGGAAAAACCATTTTCATGTCCTCACATAACTTGGCGGAGGTTGAATCCGTATGCGACAGAGTTGCCATCATCAGAAATGGGCAACTAGTAGTCGTGGAGGACATACGGGTGTTGCAGGAGAAGACAGGGAAGGTGCTTGAGGTTGAATTCAGAGATACTGTCAATATAGATGAGTTCAAGTTTGAGGGAGTAGGCGGTATACGCCAAGATAATGGCAGGCTTGTTTTGACAATTCATGAGAATCTTGACAGCGTAATCAAGGCCGTCTCGAATCATCAGATACTGAATATGAATCTGAAAACCTATAGCTTGGAGCAATTGTTCCTGAAGTATTATGCGGGGGGAGAAACAGATGAAAGAGGTGGTGCATGATGTTTGGTAGAATTGCATTTATGGAACTCAAGACAGGATGGAAAGGCCTTCTCATATTTGGTTTGCTTGTCCTAGTCATTTCAGCTGGCATCCCGCTGATCTTTCCCACGTACCGAGATTCATTAATTGAAGAGTTGGAAGGAGCAAGCAAGGTGCACCTGGAGCTTCCCGTTCAGCAAGGAGGCATGATTACCCTTTCATGGGAACCAGTGGATACTGCAACCGGCTACATGGTTCTGGAGGATAATCGCTCGAGTATGGTGACGCCAAAGCTCAAATACATGGGCAATGAGACAAGCATTTCTTTTGAAAAGGACTTTGAGGAGAAAAGGTACTATGCTGTCATGGCTGTATCAGACGAAACATCCGAACCATTCTTAATTGGTATTACTGCAACAGAAAAAGACGAAGATCCATTTCAAGAACTATTGAAGAATCCTGCCTATGCAGGCTTTACTGGCGGAAGAAACATCAGCATGCTTGAAGTCAAGGGATTCGTGGCTCTAGAATATTACGGATGGTCATGGATACTTACGGGGTTGTTTATTGCTTATTTGTCTGTATCTCTTATTGCAAGTGATTTCGAGAACAAACGTATGGATGTGATGTTCTCGGCACCGATATCCCGTAGACGTTATCTCTTGGAGAAATTCACTGCCATGAGTTTCATCGCCCTGTTCATAGTTTTAATACAAATCGCAGGGCTCATTTCAGGATTAGCAAGCATCAATGCGCTCAATGAATTTTCTGCCAATGCTGTGTTGCTCTCACTGATAGGCTCCCTGCCCTTCCTCATGGTCATAGCGGCCGTTGGGATAGCTACTGCCGTTCTATTCCAGAAAGTAAGGACAGGCATGGGCATAACGTTTGCTTTTGTCTTCGCGGAGTTTTTCTTGTACACCTTTGGCGGCTTCTCTAAGAGTCTTGAATGGATGAAAACGATTAGCATCTTCAAGTACTGGGACTACTTTTCTGTAATCATTGACGACTTGTTCAAAGGAGGAGACTTCCTTATCTTGATTGTACTGGCGATTGCTCTAGTCATCACCGCCATACGAGTCTTTCAAAAGAAGGACATACCGACGTAACCGAGCTCCGAAAATGCTAAGACAAAAAATGCATGCGCACAATTCATTGTGTGGCCGTCACTCTTTTCTTTTTTTAACTTTGCTTACCCACATGGTTTCCTATTCATATGCTTGACGAAGGCTTTTAGAACTATAGATAGGCGGTTCTCTCTGTCTTTCTAACATCCTTCTCTTTATACGTGAAATCTTCTTTTTCCCCATACTCAAATCACTAATATGCTTTGAATTGTCTATTGTGTTCGCTAGACTTAAATAGTCTAAGGTGAAGAATCAAGCCTCCTTTCACCACGTGATAATAGGGGAGTGATTCTTGGCAGAGGAAATCAAAGTTACTATTCTAAAGAATTGGGGGCGACCAAGGAAAACAAAGACTCTGCCTGCATTTCTCCTGCCAAAAGAAGAAAGAGAAAAACTACTTTATTACAAGAAGCATGTTAGGGGACGCCCAAAGTGATAATTGATAAAGCAGTTTGACAGTTTTCATTTGGGAGTTAATGAGGAAACAAAAACTTTTTAGCAGATCGGAATGCAAAGGGTGTATGTTTAAAGGTAGCAGATACTGTTGGAACCAATGCCCCTATAACATATGGCGAAGAGAATAATATGGGTCATGGAAAAGTGCATGCGCACACATTGGCATTGCAGTTGTGCGCGGATTCATTTTTTGTTATTCCAAGAACATCGAACGCGCCAAAGAGCACTCTAATCATTCAAGGCTTTCTCAATCGCTAAAAGCCTCTCCAAATCCTTCTCCAAAAAGTCTGTCCCCTTTTATGACACCTAGAGTCATGAGAAGTGTTTTACTTGAGTTCAAAGGAGCTTTATCTCTAAAACTCTCAGCGTAGCCCCTGAGTTTCTTAAGGTCTATTCAAACCCACTTCTTGATCCTTTGGTCAATGAAATGCTTCTGCATCTCAGTCGGTGAAGTCAGTCGTTAATTTTGGGGGGATTAAGCTTTAAGAGAAGCCGTTACCACATTCTTTTTGAGGGCTGGTGAGCTGGCGGATGGCTCCGAGCTTGGTAAGAAAGCTTGAGGAAACTCCGTCCACCGTGCAGACTTGCAACATCTGTAAAAGGTGTAGGGCGAGAGCCTTGGCAACAGAACAGAAACGAAACGTCCATCCATGCGCGTGACGATGATGCATGCTAAGTTGCTGAAGGATGCTAGGGTGTGAGGCGGTGAAACGGCTGTCCTGCAAGGTGTAAGGGCAAATAGGCGCTTGTGAAGAGCTGCATGAGGCGCGGGTAGCCCGATTAGCTGAATGCCATCTTTGAACAAAAGGCGGGTTACGACCAGCACACTAGCCCCAGAGCCGTGCAACCCGACCCCAAAAAACGGAATACCCCGTAACCCAACCACAAACAACAAAGTCTTTCAAGTCTTATGGGAAATGAAAAAAAGAGGCAACAGCCCACACACCATAAAAAACGTATCAAAAATACTTACAATACTAGACAAACACACAGACTTAGACAAACCTGAAACAGTAAGAGGATACCTTGCACAACTAGACAGACGAAACGGATACAAAAGAAACATAGCCTTCGCCTATAATACATACTGCAAACACCACAAGCTAACATGGAACAAACCAAAATACTACCAGAACGCCAAACTACCAAAGATACCAACGGAAAACCAGATAGACATGCTAAAAGCCAACGCATCAGAAAAACTAGCACTAGCAATTAGCATAAGCAAAGAAACAGGCTTACGCCCAGTCGAAACAATGAGACTCAAACTAAGAGACATAGACACAGCCAACAGAACAATATATCCACAAACAGCCAAACACGGAAGCGCACGAATCCTAAAAATAACAAGCAAAACACAAGAACTACTAAATATCTACCTAACACACCGCAACATAGCATTAAACGACAACATATTCGAAGCATGGACAAGCGAAACATACGGAAAATACTTCCGAAAATACAGAAACAAACTAGCGAAGAAATTAGGTGACCCCACGCTAAGAGCAATCAGACTCTATGACTTAAGGCATTACTTCGCAACAAAACTCTACCACCAAACGAAAGACATACTATACGTCAAACAACAAATGGGGCACAGACGACTAGAAACGACACTAATCTACACACAACTACTTAATCTCAACGACGATGAATGGACATGCAAAACAGCAACCAACGCTGAGGAAGCCAGCCAACTAATCGAAGCAGGATTTCAATACATAACAGAAAAAGACGGAACAATGCTATTCAGAAAACGCAAATAACCCTCTTTTTTCTCCTTTTTTGCAGTCAAAATTAATAAGAAGTTCAGCGTGGTCTGTTAATAGGGGGATAAAGTCAGATTGAGCGAAAAAGTTTTGTGCGTGCTCCAAGTAGCCAAACCAGCTTGGAGCAGAATAATTCATGAGAAATTAATTATCACGCCAAATAGAACATTTGTAGTAAGGGGATGGGAGGAACACAAACATGCTGGTACTTATGCTGGCTCCACTGACATTGTCTCATTGATATTCGGATTAGCCGAGGGTGTAAGTGACGCTCACAAGACTGCTAAGAGTAAAAAGAAAATGCGGGAAAGAGAAAGATATGTTAATACTCCTGAGAAACTTCTAAAGGCTGATAAGAGTAATTTCGCCATATCCAACTCTGATATCAATGAAGTTAGGCTAAAGAAGAATGTTTTCAGAACTATATCCATTAATTTTTTTACAAAGGATAAGAAAAAGTTTGGCTGGTATCTAAAAGGATTGAACGATAAGACGAAGGATGTAAAGTTAGAGGAATGCGAGAATATTTTACGCCTAATCTTCGGAGATAAGTTGTCTGTTAAGAAGTAGAGACTTTGTTCTTTTCGTGTGCATTGCGCACGCATACGACCATCTTAACTCGTGAGCCCTTCGGCTCACTCGCGCGTTCCAGACGATACGCCAAAAAGCCGACACCACCAACGATGATAACAACACCCACAATGCCTAAGCATATGATAGCCCCTTATCAATGGCGCACGCTTAAATATGAGATATATTCGACTTAAGATGCTACAGAATACTATAGAACACCATATTTAGTAAAGTTTATAAGCAAATCAATTATGTATATTACTAAGTAGCGAAATGAAGGTCGAATATGAGTGTCAGAAGCCAAAAACGTTGAAGGAAAACCTGAGAGTGGGAAGACTCGCATGAAAATCGCGCGTCCTCTCCAGAATTTAGATGCAGTAAATAAAGTTGTCAGAGTTATGTATGGATACAAGACAGCTGTTATGTATAAAGACATTGCATCAGCGTGCGGCATGCACCCGGTAAATGTTAGTCAAGCACTTAGCGCCGCACATGATATAGGATTAACTGAGTCAGCAGGGCGAAAAGGTCTCTATAATCTAACAAGCGAAGGTAAAGACTACGCGAGACTCTTGACAGCAGGCAAAGAAAATGAAGCGAAGAATCTTCTTAAACATATAATAAGGCAAAATCCCTTGTGGGTTGAGATTATACGATTTCTGGATGCAACGCGTGGGCAGCCTAGAGACCCGTTAGATTTAGTTCTGGAAATCGAACGAAAGGTTGGCAAACAATGGAGTACATCAACGCGAGGTGCTATCCGTGAAAGTCTCGTATCAATACTTGAATACGCCCAGATGATTGTGAAAGAAGGTCCTCAAATAATCTCAGTAGGCGAAGAGCAAATCGAGACAGAAAGCGAAGCAGAACAACGAACTGAACCTTTGACACCACAAGTTGATACTTACCTAGACAGTGATTTCGAGTTTCTGAAGAGTAGTGATTTCACATTTGAAGTGCGTAAAGATGCAAAAGCAGTGGAGTTTGCACAGACCCAATTTGCTGCATGGATTACATACTTAAAGAAAAAACTTGCAGAGGAAAAGCAAGACGCTCGACAAAGTGGTGGAGTTCCCAACCAGATAACGCAATAACAGACCAATGTCGTGTGGTATCCAGCCTGTTACTGCGCGATTCTGTGCTCCACCACGCCGACAAGCCTTTACGTTAATAATAGTTATCATCCGATTTAAGGCTAACGCGACCTAGCGCGCTAACTATCCATAGCTTCCGCTAGACCCTTCACACCAATTTAGCGCACCATCACCGTCAACCAAGTCATCAAAAAAAGAACCAACAAATTCAGGTGAGCTCCTGTCCTTGACAATATGCCTAACACCCAGATAATGCAACTTCACCAATTCCTCCCCACAAATAGGACACACAGACTTCCTCTTCTCAACCTTAACCTTCAGCTTCCGATAGCTACAGACACCAAACCAAGTAAACGCGTGAGGACGCTTAACATTAGTCCGAATAGTCGAATGGTTCAATTGATACCAAGCAGTTCCAAAAATCGTCTTCCGCTTCCCCAACACCTTCACAATATACCCATCCTTCTCAAATCCCCTCACTTCCCTACCATTGAAACCACTACAACCACGGCAATCCCCCCGCTCGTGATCACAATTCCGACATCCATATCCACCCCTGATAACGCCCACGACGTGAAAATGGGGACTCCAATACCAGAGACGCACATTGTTATAGCGGAAACCGTGAAAAATCAAACATCCACCAATCACACCACGACTTTTTAAGATCTTGACAACCTTTTTCCGCAGGTCTTCATAACGCAAACCGTAATCATCGATGGGAAGAGAAACTACAATATGCTCAGCTAAGCCGAAACGCTTCTTCGCTTCAGCCAAACGACCCTCAATCTTGTGAGCCGCACGACTCGCCCAACTCAAATAACACACAGGGCAAGACGGTTTATGACAACTGTGGCTACGAATTTCCACATGTGCTTTCCCCGTATAATTCGTGCCATCGAGCAGAGTGACGCCCCGATGCAATTCAGCCCGTATACACCCCCTATAACTCGAAAACTTGCCGCACCACCGATTCGTTTGCACGCCGTTGCCAACGAGTTGGAAGATTCCAAAAGTAGCGTATTTGCTTACGGTAAACTCTTCTAGAGAATCCGAATCCTCGGGAAAATCAACATTCGATAAAGAAAAAGAATTAACCATCTAAGAAGCCCCACGCTTTTGATTCTCAAGCTTCTTGAAACAATGACTAAATGGACAACGATAAACACCAATCTTCACAGTTAAATGGGCGTGAGCACAGTAAGCACCATCAAAGCAACTCTGCCGACCATGTTTTCGCGTTCGCCTCATTTTTAACCACAAAGGATATGTAGCTACAACCAGCATTTTGAAGTAGTGTAGCTACTATGTCGAGCCGAAAAACCCATGAATCTATGGAGAAGTTGGACAGATGCTACAAGATAGTGCTACAAAATAGTGCGAAAGGCATTAGCGCGGTTGAAGTTGCACGAAAACTTGCCGTTCATAGAACTACGGCTTACGGCTACCTCAATTCTCTTGAGCTCATGGGAAAAGTGGAAAATGAACATGGGGCATGGCGCGCAAAAACTGGAGAGCAGACGATAAAGCCTCTAGAAAAGGAAGTCGTGATAGAGCTTCCGATGCCCGAAAAACAATGGCAGCGAATGGCAATGCTGGAAGCGCTCGCTAGGGACTGGGAAGCAGCAGACATGCCAGAATCTGCAAACGTATACAGAATCTCCCTTGAGAAACTCAAGGAAACAAGAACTATCAAAATCAAGAGTAAAAATGTTGACGACCTCAATCTAGAGAAACTAGGAATCTTGATTCAACAAGCTCATGAAAAAAGTTCAAAATTCAACTGGAAAGGTCTGTTTAAGAGCCTAGGAAAATAATGCGCGCGCGCCATCGTAAACAGCAGAGCATCAACGAGATGTGGAACTTCCACTGTCAAAACTGACGCCATCAAAGGTAGACCGCAAATGCGGTGCAGAGACCTTGAGACGCCCATGCAGTTCATCATAAATTCTCTGACGTACAAATGCTGGGACAAGACGCCAACGCACCATTAGCACGATGCCTGCAATAAGAGCAAGCAGAAATTGTAATGCACTTATCATTCAAAATTCCCTCGATCACATGAATTATTCTCTTTCGGACTATTTAAACGCTCGTCGCACCCGCTTCTAGGTCTACTGCGCCCGCTCAAAGCTCCTCGGCTTAACCTTTTCGGGAACGTGCCCTCCCTTGCGAAGGTTACCCTTAAGAATCTGGAAAGGTCAAGGGCACGTGCTGTCCGCAAGCTGTTTTTCTCTCACGAAGCAGCCAGTTCTGCTACGTAAAGAGATCTATCCAGCAATGTTGGAGAACCGTTGAACCGATAGAACTGAACGTCAACCGTGTGGGTTCCAGCAGGTAACGTGTCAGTCAGGATTCTCACTTGAATTGGTAGATGCAACGTGGGAGAACTTGGTACTTCGAAGCACCCTATGTAGCAGACGGTGCTGTTGTACTGATTATCCACGACGATTCTCAACCAAACCTCCGAGTTGGTGAAAGTGGCTGTGCTTAAGAATTCAGCGCAGATTCTGGATTCGCTTTGAATATCGACCTTTAGCGTCATTGAACTGTCGAAGACCGACATGTTGTACCATTGAGTCAGGCTGTAGGTTCCCAGACTCGCGGGAGTCACGTTTTGGCTTTGGATGGCCTGTATAATACTGTTTGTTCCATTCAAACCAGGTTCACCTTGAATGCCCTGTTCACCCCGATCACCCTGAATGCCCTGCAGACCCTGATCACCCTTATCACCCTTATCACCCTGAGGACCGATCACACCTTGAATGCCCTGTTCACCTTCGAGACCCTGAGGACCAGGTTTGGCAAACAGGTACGCGCCTACAAGTCCGCTGACTAAAGCGAAGACCAGTGCGACAACGACTGCAAGTAGCATGATTCTCTTGGTATTTGGTGTCGAATTTGAAGAGCTCAACATTTTTATCATCGACTAGCTTGTGTCACAATACAGATATGATTTATGAACCTACAATCAATATGGCCAATTCACCTGACGGAACACACTTTCTTGAGCAGCGTGTTGTAGAGAGAGTGTTTGGGTTTGGGACAAGACTTCACCCCAGCCAACGCGAGCTTGCATGGTATGCATACGAAGAAATACGCCGAAAGCTCCTCGGCTTAAACATTTTTCGAAGCGCGCACGCATCACTAGGGGGTTTTAGCTTTTCTTCCATTTGTCTCGATTACCCAAGCCAATTGAAAGATATATTATTCCTAGTGAAAGGAGTGGTAATCCAGTAGGAAATAGTGCAGCATTTATTGTAAAGGCTATGGTCATCCAGATAAACCCTACTGGAATGAAGGCAATTCCCATTATGAAAAAGGCTCGGTAGTTTGGTTCTTGTACCATTCCTGCCTTCCTTTTTCTCCATACTACCAGCGCTACAAGTAAACCTAGGGCTACCAATATGCCCATAACTGAGACCAGTAACCATACTGTCATTTTTATTCAACCGTGGTTCCAAAAGAATTGAGGCTATAAAAGGTTTCTCTTTCTTACGTTGAGCCATGCTATGCACACTTAGTTAGCAGGATTTAGCCAGAAGCACACGCACATATTCCGTGCAAACGTACAAAGCTCCTCGGCTTAAACGTTTTCGGGAGCGTACCCTCCCTATTTCTGCGGAAACAGGTTACCCTCCCAAAAAGTTTAATGCCTCGTCGCCGACGACCAACTGCGAAGGGCTGTCCCCTATGACAAGCGAAGGACAGCCTCACCTCAAAAGCAAGAAAACGACGCAATTTAAACAGACTCAGCAAAAGGCAACCTACTGCTAAATCAAAGACGCAGTACTCAAGAAGGAACAGCCTACCTAAATGCAAGAGTGATGAAAGGAATGAACACCACAACAGAAAACCCTTATAGAAACAGACATCAAATCGTCAATGTGCCAAAAGATGGTGAAATAATGACACCAACAGAAGAAATTACTAAGACCTATGACGGGTTACGACCAGCACACCAGCCCAAAAACCCAGTAACCCATCCCATCTTATCATCAACGTCCTCATACAACTGAAGAACAATGGCAAGAGCGAAAGCACCATAAGCAACGTGAGCAAATGGTTAAAGCTCCTAAGTCAGCACGTAGACCTAGACAAACCCGAAAGATACGCCGTATTCTGGAATTTCGTGGGAAACCCGCTTTACAGAATGCTTGAAAAGGGCATAGCGGAAGATTGCCGTAGTGAGAAATACCGAAAGAGGCTTTTTGAGAAAATCGACGCTTTAATAAATGAACTCAGACCCGACAAAGAGCTTCTCAGGAAAGGAAAGAAAGAAGAAAGAAGCAGGGCACGGAATAAGAGGTCGCGACCTGATGACTCTCAAGGACGATGAAACTAGCGCGCTCATATTACACGTTGGACGAGGAGGTGAGAGTGAAATTGAAAGAATATGCTTGCATACAAGTTGATCACCACAAAGAAGTGCCTAAGGCAATTGCTGATATGCAGAACTTGGGTTGGCGTCTTCATACCTATCAAGCTACTGGGTGGGGTACAGATGTCAAGCACTACTTACTATTTGAAAAGGGTGACTAACCTCCTCTAGCGCGCGCTATCAACTACAAAGAACGCTCAAGTTTTCTGCGTTAGCTTAGACTCAAAGAGCCTTATCTGTGCGCGCACGCATCTAAGGTTACCAGGTGACTTCGATGAAGATTAGCATCAATATTCAACCTCAATTGGGATATACCTACAATGACATTGTGACATTAGCAAAAGCTGCAGAGGACTCAGGATTCTACTGCTTTACAGTCTCAGACCATTTCTTTGGACCCGTAGAGGGTCATGAGATGCAATCACATGATGCGTGGACAACACTTGCATTATTAGTCCCTCAGACACAGCGTATTCGATTGGGCACACTAGTCACGTCACAATCCTACAGAAATCCAGCTCTTCTTGCGAAAATCGTAGCAAGTCTAGACAATGCATCTAATGGACGAATAGATCTGGGAATAGGAGCAGGTTGGAAAGATAGCGAGTATAAAGCGTATGGTTATCCTTTTCCATCAGCAAAAGAAAGGGTGACCCAACTAATGGAAGCAATTCAAATCATCAACCTACTTTGGACAGAAGAGAGACCTAGTTTCGATGGGGACTTCTACAAGATCAAAGAAACTATGTTTCTACCAAAACCTGTTCAAAAACCGCGTGTGCCGATTTGGGTCGGTTCTATGAAACTCAAAGCGCCAATGATGGAGGAGACTGTCGCTAGATATGCAGATGGAATGGATTATGGTGCAGAAACAACGATCAAAGGCTTCTTAGAGAAGAAAGAGCGAGTCAAGAGAATGTGTGAGAAGGTGGGGCGGGATTTCGAGGAGCTCAGGTGGTCGGTTTCAAAGACAGCGGGAGTAATTGGTGAAGACACTGATGATGTTGAAGAGAGATTGAAGGAAATCACTGAACAAGAGTGGATCTGGATTGCGCGCGCTCCAGAGTCTGTGAAGCAGAAATATTTGGAGACTTTGAGCTCTAAGGAGATTGGTGGAACACTGCCTGTTGTCATCGAGAAGCTTTCAGAATTCAAGGATCATGCAGATATAATGAATATCTGTCTTCCATATTTCGGAAACCTTCGTAAGAATGGATTGGATACCATTCAGATTCTCAAAGAACGAATCCTTGGGGCACTATGAAGACCGCGCATGTGACTTTCAGGACAAAAGCATGTGCGCGCAATTGAGTATGCAACAATACACCGAAAGCTCCTCGGCTTAAACTTTTCGGGAACCTGCCCTCCCTTGCAAAGGTTACCCTCCCAAAAATACATGCATGCCGATAAGATACACGCGCATAATTTAGTATCCATATACCCAAGAGCATTTCTTGTTGAGGTATTCAAGGTAAGGTTTAGAGTTCATTTGTTCGCCAGTGATTTTCTTGATGAGAGCTGGGGGATCATAAAGGTCGCCTTGTTGGTGTACATTTTCTGCAAGCCATTTCTTCACGTTTTGGAAGTTACCTCTGGAGATTTGTTCCTTCCAGTCGGAAACTGACTTTTGCATAGTATTCAGCAACTGACCGCTAAGGATGTTGCCTAATGCATAGGTGGGGAAGTATCCAAAATCGCCTCCAGCCCAATGAACGTCCTGCATGACTCCTTCAGAGTCATTCTCGATGTCTAAACCTAGATAGTCCTTGTACTTCTGGTTCCAGATTTCTGGGAGATCCTTAACCATGATTCTGTTGGGAACTAGGTCTTGTTCAATCTCGAAACGTATGATTATGTGTAGACAGTAAGTCACTTCGTCTGCTTCAACTCGAATCTTTGAAGGTCTGACATGGTTGATGGCTCGGACAAAGTCATCCAAGCTTAAGTCGGAAAAAGCATTTCCTATAAGCTCATTCAGTTTGGGATAGAAATATGCCCAGAATTCACGCGATCTACCGATTATGTTCTCCACGAAACGAGATTGTGATTCATGGAACCCTAGAGACGCAGAACTGCCTACGGGTTGAAACATCCACTCTTGCTTGAGATTTTGTTCATAGATCGCGTGACCACCTTCGTGCAGCACAGAAAACAGTGAAGAAGCCATATTGGTCTCATAATAATGTGTTGTTATGCGTACATCGTCGTAGTAACCAGTAGAAAAGGGGTGCTCCACCTCGTCGATTCTGCCGCCTGCTTCTTTGGACGTGATGTCGTATCCGATGAATGCGGCGAGTTCTTTGGAAATCTTTCGTTGATCTGTAATGGAGACTTTTCTTTTGAGAACTTCTGGGTTGGGTTGGTTAGGTGCGTTCTGGCATTTCTGTAGTATTTCCACTAACCCATCTCTCAACCCCGAGAAGATTGTTGATATGGAATCAGCTGCCATCTTTGGCTCATAGATGTCAATTAAGGCGTCATAGGGGGTTTTTGTGCCTTTGACTTCCATGAGGATTTCTGCTGCCTGCCTTTTCAGTTCAAGGGTCTTTTCAAGTTCAGGCTTGAAGAGAGAGAAGTCTTTAGCAGCTTTCGCTTTCTTCCACACATCTACTCCTATGGCTTCCTGTTTTGCTATATCAGCAACAAGCTTCTCAGGGAGCTTCGTTTGTTCATCGTAATGTTTTCTGATAAGATACATATTCCTCTTCTGCAACTCATCCATACTTTCAAAGTCAGGATGGTTCTCAATGTTTGAAAGTAGGGTTCCTATCTCAGGTTTCGTGCTCAACCGATGCATCATCTGCCTGAGAACACCTAGCTGTTGACTGCGAAGATTCACTCCTTTCGGAGGCATCATAGTCTCCATGTCCCAATAGATGATGCTTGCAGCTGAACCAAGGGTGATAATCTCTTTAGTAAGACCCATCAGCTTTCCATAATCAGATTCAAGAGCCTCTATGGTTTTTGACATGTTAATCAATTCGATAGCTTCCTTCATGAATAAATAGCTTACGTCCAATGCGGGCGCGCGCTCCTCGGCTTAAACTTTTCGGAGCCGTTCCCACTTTCTCTTGAAAGGAATCCCCCCGAAAACTTTAATGCCTCGTCGCCGACGACCACCAACCGCTGGCTGTCCTCTGACCAGCGAAGGACAGCCTCACCTCAAATGCAAGCGAACGACACAACTCCACAGGGCTCTGAGCCAAAGGCAACCACCTGCGAAGGCGAAGACGCAGCACCTCTAGAAGGAACAGCCTACCTAAATGCAAGAGTGGTCAAAAGAATGAACCCAACTATAGGAAACCCTCAGAGCGACAGACACCAAATCGTCAGTGTGTCAAAAGATGGTGAAACAATGACAAAGGTAGAAGGAATTACTAAGGCTAGAAGTCGGGTTACGACCAGCACACCAGCCCTTCTGAACTGCATACTACCTCTAACAATAAAGTTTTCAATGTTCTTAGGAAATGCAAAAACTATTTTTTCCCTTTGTTATGTCTTCTAGGAAGCCCAATATTCTTTTTTTGTTTCCTTTTCATCTTCTTAACCCTTTGCAATTGTCTATGTTGCTCCCTACCTGCAGCTTTCTCTTTCTTACTTCTCTTAGCCATATTTTGACCTCCACTTTTGCAGCATACCTTTGAATTCTCATTAAAAAACATTACTAAAAAATCCCAACATACGTCTTATGCTTCAGTTTTTATGACTTATCGAAGAAACTTCAATCTTAACAAGTGAAGATCGCTTAAACTGGTGATTCTTTTATCTACGCAGTTTTGCTCCACACCAATGGCATTCTTCATAATCAGATATTGGGTTTCCACACTTCTGGCATACCCATTTCTTCTCCTCTTCTTCGAGCCATTCCTTAACTTCACCTACCTTAATTCTCTTTAAATTTTCGATCAGGTTCTCACCATGTCTCAGTTCTGAGTCATAGATTTCTCTGAATTTATCACAGTCTGTAAAGGTTCCACATTCATAACAGAATTTCAATCCCTTCGCTTCAAGGCATCTGACTATCTTGCAGTTTTTGCCCCACTGTTGACCTTCAACATCCCACCCTTCAGTTAAGACTGTTTGACAACCTTCACATCTAATATCTTCCGGTCTACAATTTGCTCTTTCAGCAATGAGTTTCCTTAACTTCCCAGACTCTTTGTATGCTCTATAAATCATGCAAGAGCCACAATAGAGCCCACATCTCCCAACCAAAGCATAACTTACCATTCAAGAATCCTCATACTAGCCTAAAATATTCGATTTGGTGTTTTATGACTTGCGGAAGGAACTATAAATCACGGAAACATTGTCTAAACATGCAATTCTATTAGTGGGCAGTAGAAGACACATTCTCCCATGCTTTTCACATAGTCTTCTTTGTATCCTCTCTTTCTGCATATGGCTACGGCAGCAGGATGATCTGCATAATACACAACTAAGTCATAGCCTCTGTCCTTAACATATTGTTCAAAGAAATCGAAAAATCTCTTACCATAGCCTTTTCCTCTGTATTCTTTCATAAGCCAGATTTCGTGAAGCTCAACAAAATCCTTCTTACCACCAAGAAGCTTTTCTAACACTTCTCTATCTTCTTTATTCCTAGGATCCCCTTCTCTATGTTCCTCAGTATTAGTCTCATGCCAGACTCCATGACCTACAATTTTTCCATTCTCTCTCCAAACAATAAGCTGAGATGGATCCCTAATGACTGTATTCAGCAAGTGCTTAAGGTCTCCATCATACCCATTTCTTCTCCAATACCCCTTGAACTCCTCCAAATCACAACCCACTACAAATCTCATGGTTTATCTCACTATCACTGTAATTTCGGTAATATCTTAGGTTCCTTCCATTCCTCCCTGAGAATGCTGTAGAGGTACTGGTCTATGTACTCTCCTTTAGCGTATCCTGATTTCCTCATTAATCCTTCCCTTGAAAAGCCAGCTTTCTCTAATGCCTTTTGAGAAGCTATGTTTTCAGTTGCTGCTGGTGCTTGAATTCTAACAGAATCCTTCTTGAGGAATAGATAATCCACTATCATCTGGATAGCTTCTGTTCCATAGCTTTTTCCTCTTTCACTTGGAACTAAGGCATAACCTATTTCCAAACTTGTTCTACCACCCATGAAGCAACCAATGTGTCCAATCTTTGTCCCATCCTTCTTCTCAATGATGAAGAAGATTGTGTCTTCAAGCATGACTTTTTCCATTTTTGCTTTGGAAATCGTCATTATATCTTGGAAATTACCCATGTATTGTGGATTACACCACCATTCCACAACTAAGGAAACATCATCTTTCCCAGCCTTTCTCAGATTCACATTATTGCCTTCAAGCAAATATCAACACCATCAAGTAGGTCTTATCTTTGAGTTTTATGACTTGTGGAAGAAACTCTTAAGAAACTTAGCAAGTCTTTATGTCAGAGTAGTAGCAATGGGAATTGTTTGAAAGTAAGAGTTAGGAGTTGTTCAAATGAAAGTGTTGGTTGCTTATTATAGTGAAACTGGCAATACTGAGAAGGTTGCTAGAGCTATTTCTGAAGAGGCTTCAAAAGATCATGAAGCCTATCTGGAAAAGATTGAGGATGTCACAGCTGATGCTTTAAACAATTATGATCTAGTTTTTTTGGGTTCTGCTTGTCATTCTACGGACTTGGCTGCTCCGGTAAAAAGAATCTTGAATGCTATTCCACATTCACCTAAGTTTAAGCTTGCAGGATTCTTTACTCATGCAACCTCCTCAGGAGGTTTCAATAGATGGGCATCTAAGTGCATATTATCTTTTCAAGAAACAAGCAAAGAAAAGAGAATTGACTTCAAGGGTTATTACAATTGCCAAGGTGCACCCTCTCCTCCAATACAAGAATTCATAAAGAGAGAGATAATCACATCTGCTGCTGAGTGGGAAGGATATTTTGAGGAAGTGATGAACCATCCAACAACTGAAGACTTGCATAAAGCAAGAGAATTTGCCAGAGATATATTATCACAGCTTGATTAGATCTTCAGCTTCATGATTTGTGGAAGCCTATGGGGCTAGAGAAGTTTAATATATTCTTCTTTAATTCTTCTTTTCTATTATGAGATTGCCTATTCAAGTTCAAGGGATCTTGTTTAGAAAGATTAACGAGGAAATACAGTATCTGCTTTTTAAGAGAATTCCAGATGTAGGAGGATTCTGGCAACCTGTGACTGGAGGGTTGGAGGAAGGGGAAACCAGAGTGGAAGCTTTAGAAAGAGAAGTGAGAGAAGAAACTGGGATTAAGAACATTGTAAGAATTATGAAAGATATTCACTATCACGAGTTTTGGGATTTCTTCAAACGAGAAGGTTGCCAACATCTGTTTAAAGAATATGTATTCGGTGTAGAGGTTTCTTCAAACGAGAAGATTGTAATCAGTAGAGAACATTCTGAATATAGATGGTGTGGTTTCAAGGAAGCTCTCAAGTTGTTGAAATGGAAGGGAAACAAAGAAGCATTAAAAAAACTAGATGAAATTCTTAATGAACAGAACTGAGCAGATCTCATTCTTCTAATCTTATGACCTCTGAAATAGGCATTGACCTAAGTCCAAATATCCAAGGTAAATTGTAATCAACTTTTTGCACATCTAGCCTAGCCTTTCCTGTTGAGAAAAGCTGTCTGAGCAAACGACAATAAGAATCTGATCTTTCAAGAAACTGGTTTAGGTTTGAATCTTGCTTTTTCACTGAAGAAGTCAATTATTCTACATCTGGTTAGGAACTTTGCAGAATGTTTTGCTTGAGATGGAATGAAGTATTCATCACCCTTTCCATAGACCTTGGTTTTACCCTCGATGGTTAGTTCCATCTCTCCCTCCACAACAATCCCCCACTGAGCATTATGGCTGTGCTCTGAAACTTCTGCTGATGACTTAATTTCTAGGAATACTATTTGGTGATTATCACCTTGAGCTATCCACCCTTTGACACCATCAAATTTTATGTCAGCCTCTGGCATGCTAGTTATGATATTAGGAAAATCATGTCTCAATATATCAACTCCATGTTCAAACTCTACTCAGCTAAAGAAAGCAAACTGAGTTTTATGACTTGTGGAAAAACTGCAGAGTTTAACATGTAATTTATGTTTCTTTCCGCATTTCTAGATGGAATATCTCACCTTTACTCCATTCATTCAAGACTCTGAACTTTGTCTGTTGTACCAGTTGCTTGAAGTACTCGATATCCTGAACCTGCCATTTAACTCCATATCCAGTTTCTACTACTTCGTTAGGCAATTGGATTTTCAAAGGAGCAATGAACTGGTTGCATTCTTCTTCTGCCATTGGGATTCTGACATCCCATACAAGGAATCTTCCATTATCTCTTAGAACTCTATGGGTTTCTCTAAAGACCGTTGAATGTTTGCTCTTTGGGATATACATTAGAGAGAAGAAAGCTGTACAAACATCAAAGGATTTTGGAAGGAATCTCAAGTCTGTTGCATCCATCACAACCTTCAAAGCTTCATTATGAGTTTCTGCTAGTTCCCTTTCGCTTGTATCTATAGCAATCACTTGCCTACCATTCAACTCACCAATTATCCCTTCTCCTCCACCTCCAATGTCTAAGATGAAGCCCTCAGTCTCCAAGGGACTAAGCTCAATATATTGAGTGTTAACCAGAAATAGTCCAATCTTCCTTAACAGACTCAAGACTTTGCTTGCCAGCATTTCATCATGAATCTTCTCTGCTATCCTCAAGGCTTGAAATAAACCCTTTTCTGCTTCCTTCCGATTTCCTGCCTCAATGTTCAACTCTACTTGCAGTAGTAGTTGGGTGACCTTCTCTTTCTCACTCACCAGAGACCCCTTCTTGTACCTAGGTCAAATAAAATGTCGTGCTTCAGTTTTTATGACTTATGGAAGAAACTTCAGTTAACTAAAAACTAGGCATTTCCAACTTCCTTAGACGCTAGTACATAAACTGTTTCTGTAGCTCAATAACTTCCGCACTATCGCGAGCTTGCGCGTAGGTTTCCAACAGCTCTTCATTGAGACTGATGAACGTATGCCCCCACTTAAAAACCGAAAGCAGCTTCTCCGCTTTCTCCCTAAAGCTTGCAATGAAAAGTGCTGCGGCTAATGCTTCAACGGTGCTAAGCTTAGTTGGTTTCCCATAATTAACAGGATTTGCAGCAATCAAGTACGGCAGGCACCGTGACGCCCCACGAAGGCTAAGAAACTTCGCAACGTCATCAGCATGCTTCCAGCTCAAATCCAAAGCCACAAGCCCCTTCCTTTCAATTCGTTGACGGTCACTTGGAGAAAACGCCCTCTTGGAAAACGGATTCAGAATCGCCGCTCCTCTAGGTAACTCTCGTGTCTGATGGACGACCAAAACAAGATTATGGCGTTTCAGCTTGAGCGCCGAACATTTCCGCGGATCACACTGCTTAGCATGATAAACAACTATTCTAACGCCTTTACGGTGCACTGCTTCGCACCTTCAAATGCGACATCGGGTCGTCTATAACCTTTGGAATCCAATCAAGCAAATCCGTAGCCACCATGTGATAACCTTTTTCACCCATGACAAAGTCGCCCGTGGCACCATTAATGAAAGCACCAGCCACCGCAGCCTCAAATGGGTCAACCTGCTGAGCCAAAAACGCACCGATGACTCCAGAAAGCACGTCACCAGTTCCACCCACAGTCATACTAGGATTACCTGTAAAGTTCAACTTCACCCCTTTCCCATCCGAAATAATGTCAATGTTCCCCTTCAACAAGACCACCGCACCAAGTTTCGCAGCAGTTTTCTTCACCTTCTCAGCTTTTTCTTCCAGTATGGAAGGCAGTTCTTTACCCGTTAAAATGGAGTATTCCCCTGAGTGAGGCGTTAAAACCAGCGGAACCTGCAGCGGACGCTTGAACTCTGCGAAAGCTTTCAGTCCATCAGCGTCTAAAAGCAACGGCGTTCTCGCCTCCTCTGCAGCGGCCACAATTTCCCCAACAACCTTCTTAGTTTCTGCGTGAAGCCCAAGGCCTGGCCCTATAACCACTGCTGTCACCCTTCCCAGATACTGTTTGATTTTAGAAATGTTGTCTGGGTTAAGGTGTGTGCCTTTAAGTTTGATTGTAATCAAGTTCGGCGTCGTGGAAGAGATGGCGTAGGCGGTCTTTTCAGGAGCAGCAATATAAGCCAAGTCTACGCCGGTGCGAAGGGCTGCAAGAGCAACAAGAACTGGGGCGCCAGAATAGGTTTCGCTTCCACCCACAACTAGTAGCTTGCCAAAATCTCCTTTGTGCGATTCAACAGGGCGACGTTTAACTACAAGACCGACATCACCCGGCCCTGCAAACTTTTCAAAAGTTTTGGGCAGTCCAATATCTTTTACCACCAGTTCACCCACGTACTCACTTGCTTTGAGCAGTCCTGGCTTCGCTTTGTGGAATGTAACCGTTAAATTGGCTTTAACCGCCTCACCCAACACCTCGCCTGAGTCCGAATCTAGACCGGTCGGAGCGTCAGCAGCCAAACGAAAAGCTTTCATTTCATTTATTGACTTAATCAGCTGCAAAACTGGTTGCCGTGGGACTCCTTTTAATCCGATGCCTAGCAAAGCGTCAACAACAACGTCTGCTTTAACGTCGGGGACTTGGGACGAGTCGGTGACTTCATGCACCCTTATAGAGCCCCTCAAAGACTGTAAGGCAAAAAGGTTCTTCACCGTCGCCTCATGCCTAGTATCTGCAATTTTACCTGCCACTACAACTTCTACCGGATACCCTAAAGAGAGGAGATGACGTGTTGCAACAAAGCCGTCACCTCCGTTTCCACCTAAGCCGCAGAAAACTGCAACATGTGTCTTTTTAGATTGAAATCGAGTGGAGATTTCAGATGCAATATTGCGACCAGCGTTTTCCATGAGCTGTAAACGTGATACACCGAAATATTCGGCGTTTACTTCAAGAGCACGCATTTCTCGACTAGTTATAACCTCAACTTCCATGTTTTCCACATTTGACTACTATGCGAAGTGCCTCTTTTAAATAGATAATTAATGGAATTCAGGCTTTTTTGAAGGCACGTGTGTCATGTTGCTGTTTATTTTAATACACCAGTTGTGTAGTGACCCAAAACTGCTAAGATCACGCCTAAACATGTGAATATTGTTACGTAGAGCAGCTTGTATGACTGGGTCAATATTGTGGATAGAATAACTTTGTCAAACCAAAAAGTAACTAATGCCAGTGCAAAGCATATTGCTGCAATTCCATAAAGAAAGCTGACTTTTCTTTTGCTCCTGTCTCTAAAGAATGAGGTTACTTTATCTGCGTTATTTGTTTCGTCACTTGTTACACTGTAGCTTTCCTTTTGCTCGGCTGCAGCGATTTCTTCTTCGATAGCGGCTTTTGTTTCTTGAGGTTCTTCTTCTTTCTCGCTTTTTCTTCTTGATTGGATGTCGAGGTAAAGCATGGAAAGGTAGGGGGCAGATAAATAGAGTCCTGCAACTAGGGGATTGTGGAACCAGATGGACAAAACTTGCATTTGGGTAGTTGGCTCTGTTCCGATCATAAGTGTCAACATGTCTTCAACCGATACAGCGACAAACGCTACAGTTAAACAAAGAAAAAACTGAAGGAGAACGCTTCTTCCTTTCCCAAGGATAATTGAGGGTATCACTGACGATAGGACAAAAATCCATGCGAAGGCGTGTATAAAAGCAATTGTGTCGATACGGGAGACAAGAAATTCGGCTGTTTGAGGCCAGAAACTGTTTAGAAAGTGGATAATAGAGTAGACTGCGTTTTGGGTGAATAACTGGTAGCTGATGATTAGGCTCCATGAAACTGAAATGTATAGGGGAGCTGCTAGCGCTGTCTTTCCCAATTTGTATACCTCACAGCATTAATGGATAGGGGGGTGGAACAAAACCATTATGAAACGTGAATCAATAGCTCAAATAGGCTAAGTTCCGCATCAGAATACGTATGTGTTTAAGTTTTAGAGGAAAAATGCCATTCAGTAGTCATCTCTAAACTGTACCTCTCGAAAATGTTCTTTCTTGAGTTTTTCTTCTATTTAAAAACGTAATTTTTTATAGGAGTGTATTGCTCAGCCATTGATAGTGTGCGCGCGAAAAGATAAGCAGTAGGATTTTATAATTCAGTCTGTGTGTTTTCTGAGCTCAACCAGTGAACCTGCCTGGATTTGAACCCAGTTGGACACCTTCGGTTTCCAAACCTTCCCTTTCAGCGTGTTTTCATCTTGCGTGTTCATTACTCTACCTTCTGATTCTTAGAAGATGTTCACTACGCATATTCCAACATTCTATTTCTTAGCAAGCGAGATAAGTAATTCCCTGAACTTCTTTCTTTTTTCATGTTCTTTGTTGAATTCTTCTTCTGACATCATGAGATTTTTGGCAAGACTTACTACTGTCTTTCTAGCTAGAAGATCTAAATCGTTCATTTCGTAGATTTCGCTTTCAAGTTTGCTCATGTCTTTGCCTCCCTCTTCAAGTTCACTTTGAGCGTCAACTAATTGGGAGATCTTTTTTGCATCGTATTTAAGGTTGAAACCAGCTTTCTTCAAGGCTTTTAGAGCTGTCATCATTTGCTCTTTTACAAGCTGCTTGTTGTGTAAGCTATGTGCTGTTGCTTTTCCGTGGCTAAAGGAGAACATTTCTGCGGTTGCTCTGTAATAACTCTCGATGAGGTGACCACAACGTTCTTCACGAGTAACTTCAACAAGTCCTCCCTTAAAGAGCTTCTTAACATGGTGGTAAACCGCTTGTGGAGAGAGGTTTAGTTCAGCTGCCAACCGGCTCACATTCATCTCTTTCACTCGCAGCAAGTACACAATTTTTCTCCTAGTTTCATCAGCCAAAAGTCGGAACGCTTTAGGATCTTTTATCACTTTAAACGCTTTCATCTAGCCTTACCTAATAAAGCTAAAGCTTAAATAAGTATAAAAATCTTTTGCTTATTAAAGCGTAAACTTTATAAGAGAATCCTGTATTAATATGTAAACGAGGGTTTAAGTAATAAAGAGATGTTTGATATGCAAAGTGAAACTGAAGCAAAAACCAAACATGGATGCTGCTCTCCTGAAAGCGAAATGAAGCCAACTCGCCTCTCAAGGGCTTTAAGCACACTTAACCAAAACTCCTCAACCTTTAACACACCTCACAGTCCTCTTCTTACACTCGGCAATAAAGAAAGAAAAGCTATTGAGGCTTACAAACTACAGGTTGAAATGAGGCGATCAATGGCTATCGAGTACGCACGCCGATACACAATCCGTTAGCTGAGCTTGAAACAACAACTCTCCTCCCCCTTTTTTCTGGGCGCACGAGTTTCTGATTAGTCCTTTTTGGATACGTAGACTTCTTATGCTATTGGAAATCGTATGCATAATGCATATATTTCACAGAAGCAGAAAAAGCAGCTAATCACGGCTTCATCTTCTACTCTCCACGGTATATGCAACCTGCATATGTGTTCTTTTCACTTTTGGAATCACTTTTATACTCTCGGTTGCAATACCGTTCTTCTAGCAGGTGGAAGGATGCCCTATTGTGCGAAATGTGGAGCCGAATTAGAAAAGGACGCAAAATTTTGTCCAAACTGTGGAACAGCCGTTGGTTCACTAATGACCGAGCCTGAAAGAAGAAGAAAAGGGATAAGGCCGATAAATACCCTAGCCATTATTTTGATCGCCCTTATAGTGGCTGCAGTCGTTATCACCACCATCGCCCTAGCGCCCGTTCGTACAGTAGGACCCGTTACAAAACGAATGTCAGCCCCATACAAATCAGACGTAAACACGCTAAACCTCAACCTAACGGCAGATGTAGCCCGCGTTGACATTGTCTTCGAAAATCTCTCAGACGAGTGGCAGTCACCTTCGATCATCCTCAATGTGTCGGCAACCGCAAGAGTTGGGGTCTTTGGCTCATCAGATTTCTTGGAACGTTATATGCCAGTCTGGCAAAACACAACCGTAGGCGATGTTCTCGCAGTGACAGTGAAACAGGAAGTTGACAATGTTCATTGGCCATGGTATTCTTCGCTAAATGTCACTTTCCTTATACGCATCGATCCTTCTATGAACACAAGTCTAAATATTAAAACAAGCATTGGAGGAGTCGTCTTAGGCACTCAAGAGACCGGAGTGGTTCTCAATTCATTAAGCCTCGAAGCGACCACAGGGGGCGTTGAAGCTAATTTAGTTGGACCCGCCATTGTCGCTGGCGACGTCTCTCTTAAGACTACAACCGGAGGTGTAAAATTGTCTTGGAACAACGTAATTGTTGTAAACGATATTGAGGTTAATGGGACAACTGTGACGGGCGGAGTTGAGATGAACGTCAAGCAACATGGGAACCTTCTTGGGAACATAACGTTGAAGGCTGAAGCTATAACTGGTGGGGTTGACTTTGCGGTAGATATCAAGGGTGATATTGGAGCCAAGATTGAGTCCAGTGTTACAACAGGAGGAATAGATGTCGACAGGCAAGTCGGATTTTCTGGCACAGAAATTTCCTTACAGTCAAGCAACTATCCTGCTAGCTACAATTTCGATGTAACTCTCAAAACTACTACAGGCGGAATTGACATAGACGCAAAGTATACCCCATAAGCCCATAAATCTAGAGCCAGTTAATGTCAGACTTACGAGTCTTCATTTAGTTCTGCAATTTACAGTTCCACTGTTTCTTTTTTTGGCACCCGCCCATAGCTAGTTTTTCCCTGGCTAACCAATTCTCCATGCAAGTTCTTGACAACCTGCATTATCTTCGAAGTTTGGTTTTCCCAAGAGCTTCTTTGGCACGATGTGATAGGTTGACTCTGCATAGCCTTTCTTCTTTAAATCCCGAATAGTTCTGAAAATCCCTTCTTTCACGGAACTTAGACTGGGTTCACGCATGGTGGACCGGGCGGGATTTGAACCCGCGGCTTCCGCCTTGCGAAGGCGGCGATCATACCAGGCTGATCTACCGGCCCAGCTTTTCCATTTAGCTCTAACGTTTGGGTTTTTGATTTAAGGGTTTTGAGTTTGTATGCGTGTGACGCTTAGACTAGACTGTTCTATTAGGCTCCAAATATGTGTGTGGTTTTGGGGATGGAAGGTTTTATTTTTGTTGTTTGTATGAAAGTGGTTTGTGTGCGGCCGTAGTCTAGTTTGGTTAGGACACTGGCCTCCCAAGCCGGCGACCCGGGTTCAAATCTCGGCGGCCGCACCAAAGCAAACACAGACTTGGCACCAGTTTCCAAACAATCACGAACGCCTTATATCTATCCTCTAGTTCTATACAGAGCCTTAACACAATCCAGGAAACAGATTAGATGGAATTCATAGAGAAACTCAAGGAACAGTTCTCCTTTTTCAAGGGAAACTACTTGATACTTATTCTAAGCTGGATTCTGATGGATTTTGCTGGAGAATTACCTGGAACATACTATTCGGACTACGTCATACAACTTGGAGGAAGCGCCACAATCATAGGATTAATCACGCTAGTCTCAATGCTGTCTTTGGCTTCAGTTCAATTTCCAGGAGGATATTTAGCAGACAAATATGGAAGGCGATGGCTCGTTTCAACCTTAACATTCGGCGTAGCCTTGTCATATGTTTTTTATGCGGCTGCTCCGAGCTGGCACTTCATCTTAATTGGAGCGGCAATACAGAACTTTTGCTTACTTTACCAACCGGCATTGATCGCTATGATGGCAGACTCATTGCCGCCTGAAAAGCGAGGGATGGGATTTTCAATATTGAATCTAATAATAAGTGTCTCAACAACTCCAGCGCCAATTGTAGCTTTACTATTGGTTTCCACGTTTGGTTCTGAAACGGGTATGAGGATAGCGTATACAATTGTTGTATTCTTCTTTCTGGCAGCGGCAACAATACGGTTGAAGCTCAGAGAAAGCATGAAAAGTGCAGACAAACTCGGCCCGAAAGAAGCACTGCTATCTTATCCTAAAGCTTTGAAGGAGGGAATAAATGTCTGGAAAGTTGTACCACGTTCAACGCTTTTTCTATTCTTCTCCACAATCATTGTAAGATCATCATTCGCCATGACAGGCGGACTCCTTTTGGTTTATGCCTTCTATGAACTTCAAATAGGAGGAACACCTCAACCAAGTGTTTATGCCCCAGAGAACGACCCAGCTCTCCAACTCGCACGTATTCAATGGGGATACGTTATGATTGCCTTGTTCATAGCCATGATAATTTTGTCTTTTCCAGTTGGAAAGCTACTTGACAAAGCTGGCAGAAAAATCCCGTTAATCATGTCCAGTATCTCTTTGATTCCCGCTATACTGCTTTTTATTTATGGCAATTACTTAATTCTCTTCATAGCAATGCCCCTTATTGGATTCGCACAGCTCCTAGGCTTTTCCTCTTATCAAACATTGTTTGCTGACCTTGTTCCTCAAGCACAGCGTGGAAAAGTCACTGGATCGATGAACTTTTTCACTTACATATTCATGGCTATTGGGGGAATAGTGGGTGGACTTTTGTATGATAACGTGTCCCCACAATTTCCATTCCTCCTAATGTCCCTGTTGATAGTTCCATCAATTCTCCTAGCAACCTTCTACGTGCATGAGCCTAAGCCTGAGGAGAGAGAAGCCTAGTTCTTACTTTGGACAATTACATTTGAAAAGAGTTTTAAATTCGCTCAAGCGTTAGCCTCAAGTTTCTCGGCTTGGAAAGCAAAGAAGCGTCTTTAACATCAGTTATCTTCATTTCCCTAATGATTAGCATGCGCTCACCAATTAAGCCATCTCTTTCTCGAACATTGTAGCCACTTCAAGAGCACTTTCGATATTCTTTTCAAGCTCATTAATATCTGGCGCAGCGTTTCTGTAATACTCTATTACACCTCGGTCTATCGTCCTCAGCAGAATTAAATTAGTAGGGTAGAAATAATGACCGAATGTGTCTTTGCTGCGTAATGATTCTTCCCGTGAACCGTGAAGATATTTGATATGTATTCGAGTGAATACCACTTTATCTTCATGCTTCTCTGCCATGGTCTTCGCTAATTTTTCTAGTTTTGGCTTCTGCTTTGCACACGCCGGACATCCATCTCGAGTAATAGCAACAACATAGATACTTCCGATTTCAGGAGCCAAATAATCCAACGGAGACTTAAGTGTCTTCGCAAGTTCCTCCTCAAGCTTGCTGAACTCTATCACATTAATTCTCATAACACTTTATCATGAAACAATTGTATTTAAGCAAGTGCTTCTTTGGCAAGGCCTACGGACCATATTTTTGCCCAAAAAGCACAAATTCGCAAACCGCAAAATAGAGTTGCAGGAGAAAGAAACTGTATGCCATACTATATTCTACTATCAAAACTCACCGATGAAGGCTGGGAAACCATCAAAACTAGACCTGAAAGGATAAAAGAAGTTAACAGAGAACTCGAAGCATTCGGCGTCAAAGTGCTTTCGCAATACGCAACTTTGGGCAACTACGACTTTGTCAATATTGTTGAGGCTCCAGACAACAAAACAGTCGCTAAAGTTTCCATTGAACTAGGCTCCCGAGGAACTATACAAATAACAACCATGCCAGCCATCCCCATAGACGAATTCATCGCATCCATAAAGAAATAGCTCTCGCAACTCAAAAAACCCTCCTTTTTATTTTCCAAAAAACTAATTCGCAACCAAAGACATAGCCTTACTCATCACTCTTACAAAGGAGCATGCACAAACTGAGCCTCCAAACCCTAGACAAAATTTTCAACCCTGACAGCATAGCCGTAATTGGCGCAAGCGACGAAGAAGGATCAGTCGGCTATAGACTTTTACGCAATCTTATAGGCGTCGGATACCGAGGAGTTGTCTACCCCGTAAACCCAAAAAAACAAAGTGTGCAAGGCATACAAACCTACCCAAACGTAGAGAACCTCCCCAGACAAGTAGACTTGGCGATAATCGCAACACCCGCCAGAATCGTCCCAGACATAGTGGAACAATGCGGCAAGGCAGGAATACAAGGCATCATAATCATCTCTGCAGGGTTTAAAGAGATAGGCGCCGAAGGAAAAGCCCTAGAAGACGAAATTCTAGAAATAAAGAAAAAATACAACATGAGAATCATAGGACCAAACTGCTTAGGTGTAATTCGCCCCCACAACAAGCTAAACGCCAGCTTCGCAGCTAAGATGGCGCTGCCAGGCAACATAGCCTTCATCTCCCAAAGCGGCGCCCTATGTACCGCAATTTTAGACTGGGCAAACAGCGAAAACATAGGCTTCAGCAACTTCGTCTCAATAGGCTCAATGATAGATGTAGACTACGGCTACTTAATTGACTACTTCGGCACCGACCCACGAACAAAAAGCATAATCATGTACATCGAAGGACTAACCAACGCCCGAAAATTCATGAGCGCCGCCCGCCACTTCGCCCGAACCAAACCCATAATCGTCGTAAAAGCCGGAAAGTTCAGCGAAAGCGCCAAAGCAGCAACAAGCCACACAGGAGCCTTAACAGGCGAAGACGAAGTATATGACGCCGCATTCCGAAGAGCCGGCATAATCAGAGTCGAAGAAATCGAAGATCTCTTCAACTGCTCCGAAGTTCTAGGAATGCAACCTCACCCAAAGGGATCTAACCTTGCGATAATCACTAATGCTGGTGGTCCAGGCGTCATGGCAACCGACGCCGTAATCGCTCGAGGCGGAAAACTGGCACAGCTTAGCCCAGATACCATACAAGCATTGAATCAAATTCTTCCCCACTACTGGAGCAGAGGAAACCCTATTGACATTCTGGGAGACGCCACACCTGAAAGATACGCCGAAGTCATAAAGATATGCCGCCAAGACGAAAACATTGACGGTCTTCTAATAATATTCACCCCTCAAGGAATCACAAACCCAGCAGACACAGCTATGGCAGTAGTGGAAGCCTGCAGAGGCGCTACTAAAACTATTTTGACGTCTTGGATGGGGGAGGAAGATGTAGAAGAAGCCAACGAAATCCTTAACCGCAACAGGCTCCCCACATACTCGACTCCCGAGCGAGCTGTTAATACTTACATGTTCATGTATCAGTACACACGCAACTTGGCACACCTCTACGAGACTCCCGAGGAACTGCCAATTGAACTTCTCTCATCTAAGCAGCCTTTAATGGGTGTAATGCAGAAAGTGGCGAAAGAAAGCCGTGAGATTCTCACCGAGACAGAAGCCAAAGCATTTCTGGAAGCTTATGGCATCCCCACCGTGAAGACCCAGCTGGCGAAGACAGAAGATGAAGCTGCTTCAACAGCCGCGCAGATGGGCTATCCGGCTGTTTTGAAGATTTATTCGCCGCAGATAACGCACAAAACAGACGTCGGCGGTGTGATGCTGAACTTGAAGGATGAGGTAGAACTGAGAGAAGCCTACCAGAAAATCCTCAAAAATGTAAAAAAATCCGTTCCCTCAGCAGAAATTCAAGGCGTAACAGTGCAATCCATGATAATAAAGAAAGGCTACGAAGTCATAATTGGTTCAAAGAGAGACCCTCTTTTTGGCCCTGTCATTCTTTTTGGTATGGGTGGAATCTTTGTCGAATTGTTTCAGGACAGAGCCATAGGATTTCCTCCGCTTAACCAGACTTTGGCTCGAAGAATAATGGAGCGCACCAAGGTGTATCAGCTTCTGAAGGGCTTCAGAGGCATGCCACCTGCGAACACCAAGCGCCTCGAAGAAATAATGGTTAAGTTTTCCGAGATGCTAGTAGATTTTCCACAGATAAGAGAAGTAGACATTAACCCGTTGGTGGTTGACAGTGAAGATGCTGTAGCCCTTGACGCTCGCATTGTCATAGACAGCGATCTCGTCTTCAAGGAATTTCTGCCTCACGACCACTTGGTCATAAGTCCCTACCCGAAAAAGTATGAGTTGCAGTGGAAGCTCAAGGACGGCAGATCCGTGTTGCTTCGTCCGATAAGGCCTGAAGATGAGCCGTTGGAGAATGAACTGTGGAAAACATTTTCAGACGAGACTCAGCGTTTCCGTTTCTTCAGTCCCATGAGGACGTGGTCGCATGCAACTCTAGTTAGGTACACGAACATTGACTATGACAGAGAGATTGCTGTGATCGCTGAGTTGACTATGAACAGGGAAAGGAAAATGATTGGCGTGGTGCGGATGATAATGGAGCCTCCAGACTTTAAGACGGCTGAAGTTGCAATAGTTGTGGGTGATCCATGGCAAGGACTCGGCTTAGGTTCAAAGATGATGGACTGCATAATTGAGATCGCCAGAGACAAAAACCTTGAAAGCATCTATGGGCTTATTTTGCGTGATAACAGTCGTTCTATAGAGCTGTTCAAGAAGAAAGGCTTTGCAGTTGATTTTTCCTCCATAAAAAAGGTCGTTAAGGCAACGCTTGAGCTTTGAGAACGATTATAGCTGTTGCATATTGAGGATTTCGACGATGTCACCGAGGTTTTCTACTGTGTAGTCTGGTGGCTGCGCCGCTTTTTGCATATCGCTTAAGCTGTTGAACTGGGATGGAATAAATACTGTCTTCATGCTAACGTTAGTGGCGCCTTGAATATCCTCTAACGGCGTATCACCCACGTAAAAAGCCTCATCAGATTCTACATGCAACCTCTCCAAAGCCTCTTGGAAAATCTTTGGATCAGGTTTACGCCAACCAACCGCTTCTGAAACAATCACAGCGTTGAAAAAGCCGTTAATCTTCAGTTTTCTTAGTGCCGCATAGATAACTGGGGCGTAAGTAAAGTTAGAAACGAGTCCAAGCTTGTAGTTTTTATAAAGTTTTTGCAACGTCAATTTTGTGGAGGGTCGCAGTTTTAAAGCGTGTACATAATCTTCAAAGAAGACGTTTACTGCGGTCTTAATCCTTTCGTCCTGTGGCGTAGTGGTGTATCCTAGGTGGTTTAGGGCTTCGGAAACCCAGACCGCATTAGTAACTTCAACCAGCTGTCCATAGCGGATTTCACGGTATTTGTCATGTGCCTCTTTGTAGGCTTTGAAGAAGCTTTCGCAGTTGGTGTTGTAGCCGTTTGCAACGAGACTTCTGAACAGCTTATCTATCGAGTTTTCAAGAGAATACCAAGTCAACTCTGCTAGCGTGCCGATGAAATCGAAAATCACCGCTTTGATCCTTGCCATTCGGTATGAGCCTCGCAGAAAATAGATACACGAAATTTTAATTTAAAAGCAGTGTTCTATTACTAGTCGCTTAGCGGCCGTAGTCTAGCCTGGTTTAGGACGTCGGCCTTCCAAGCCGTTAACCCGGGTCCAAATCCCGGCGGCCGCACCACCACAATAAAAAAGGAGGCTTCTGTTGAAATTTCAAGACGAACGCCATGGAAAACTCGTCGTTGTTGCCCACTGCATCTTGAATCAAAACTCACGAGTCCTAGGCACAGCTCATTATCCAGCAGCGATCGATGAGATTATAGACGTTTTGAGAAGATACGACGTTGGGTTTCTTCAAATGCCCTGCCCCGAACTAACCTACGCAGGAGCCAAACGCCCCAGCAAAATCAGAGAAGAATACAACACGCCAAGTTACAGAAAACATTGCAAACAAATCGCCATCTCAACAGCCAACCAACTTAGAGAATTCGCAAAAAACGACATCAAAGCAATCACTGTTCTCGGCATCAAAAACAGCCCAAGCTGCGATGTAGGAGACTCTGCGGACGAAACAGGCATTCTCATGGCAGAACTTATGGCGGAGCTGGAAAAAAGAAGGCTTAAAATTCTTATGCACGCCATAAACATGCACGAAACAGTTGCCGACGTAAAATGGCTAGAAAACATTCTGAAAACAGTTTAGAGAGGTGGCTTCGTCTTTCTCCGCTTTAACTCGGGTAGTTTAGCCCATTTTTCGAATTCGGAGCTGGGCGGTTCGTCTTTGAATAGTTGTTTTCTTTTTGCCTCTAACAGTCTGTCTTTCTCACCTAAGAATTCTGCAGCAGTAACCACTTTATTCCCCAAGTTCCATGCTGATTTAAAAATTTGTTTTGCCGAATCCCGCCATTCTGCATCTCGCAGAAGATGATGTTCTACAATAACAACTGGAACAGTTTTGGCTAGTGTTTCTAAGTTTTTCAAGCCTAGCTGTATTTGCTGCTCGTCAACACGAAAGCCTGCCAAGTAGAGTGGTGGACCACCGATAACTAATAGTTGCAGCTTCTCAGCCAGAATGATTTCCAGAGTGGCGTCATCCATTGGTCCTTGCACGTCCGAAGCAAACAGCAACCTTTCATCTTCATATTCAATAGTTGTCATAAGCACCCATCCAAGAGGGGTATTCGGTAGCCCGTGGAAGACTGGGCGAGAAAATTTCAGTTGTGTTTCGCCGAAGGAAAAGGTTTTACTATCTGCAAATTCAAACTTTTTTGCGTGCTTACCTTCGGTTTTCTCGAAAATCCATCCTCTTCGCCGTTGACTCGCGTTAACGTCAACTCGGTAATTCTTGGCTAACACAAGCTTACCTTCATAAACTTGCCTTGCAACTTCAGCGTTAGTCCAGTTGCAGAGCCAGTCTTCAAAAGAAGGCGTGTGATGGTCAAAGTGATAATGGCTAATCGTAACCACATCGGCTCTTTCTGCAAACTCTGCGATTTTTCTTCTAGCCTCTAGAATAGCTTCAAATTCTTGTGGATGTGGTGGCAGCCGAAAACGATAGGGGCAAAGTGATACGCCGGCGTCTAGGAGAATGTGAATATTGGGTGTCTCTACGTAGGTACACATAGATCGCACCCCAAGGCTTTCTGCAGCTAACGGCACAACTCTTATTTTGTGAAACATTGTATTCCGCGTCTTATTTCAGATATAGACTTTTATGCAAGCATGCTTAAATGATGTTTTGGTGGGCGATGACGACCCTGGCCCCCTGACTAAAAAATGATTGGGATCTTGAGTGCGAGAGCCCACATCTGCATTTATCTTTAAAAATTGAAGTTAAGGATTTTTGTCATGAAGTATAGCTGCACTGTAAAACACTGGAAGCTTGCAGTTTATTTTAGCAGGTGTCTTCCAAAGCCTCCAAAGCCTATCGCGGGTCCGAGTGCTCCCACTATTTCGATTGTGTGGTTACTGTGGGTGTAGGTAAAATACAGGTAGACGTTGCTGTTTACATCAGTTTTACTATACTTTACTGGGTTTTGATCCACATAGACTTGATAGGGGCTTGTCAGAAGCTCTTTTGAAAATAAAACGTAGAAGTATCCGATGGTTTCTTCTGTTCCAGCAATGTTGAAAATTAGTCGCTTATTTGGATCGAAGCTGAAAGATTCTATTGAAGAATTGCTTAAAGCTTGAACGGTGTATTCCTTCGATGTTGTTGTGTTAAAGGTTTGAATTGGTGGATTAGTTGGAGGCATAGTGCAATTTGGACGAATTGCCTCGTCAGAATATCCGTATTGTTCATAGGTTCCCTTGTAGTCATAATCGACAACGATGATTTGCTTAACCCACTTGACCCATTTGTACCCCCACCTGCACGGCAAAACAACACGATATCCAGAGCCGAAACCGCTTATCTGTTCCAAGTCTGTTCCATTAGCCTTCAAAGCCAAAATCGTAGTTGGATGAATCGCTGTCTCCAACAAAATGCTACTTGAAAAACCATCAGTAGAATTGAAAATAACCTCACGGTAATTACCCGGTATCACTTTTGCCATGTTTAGAAGATAGAAGAGTGGCACACCAGTCCAGTTATAAGTTACGCTAATACTGCCTTGTCCTGCACCTACACATTGAAGCATAGTTACTTCAGATATGAGGGGAAAATCTCGAAGTTCGGCGTAGGTTAGGTTAAGCGGATTCTCAACTAATCCTTCTATCACAAACCATTCCGGAACTCCAACAGATTGTAAATCATTCTTAATTTCATAATCTCTCGACAAGGCGGGAAAAGTCAGTGCTACGCATGCTATTGACAAGAAAACGAATAAAGCTTTCATCTTCATTTCTCTTCGCTTCACTTCTAAATAAGACACTATTTAAAGGGAACGAAAAGGATTCACGAAATTTTGATTCTTTGGCAAGCATGAAGGTTTCGACGGTTTTGTTCTAAGGCTTCTCTTTTAACAGCCTGATGCCATTGTTAGACTGTTCAAGTCGATTGTTCTTTTGTTTTATGAAAAGTTTCTCTATGGGGCGCGATTTTTGAATCACAGACGTAATGCTCTGCAAAGCGGGTTGGACATAGTAAGGTTCAAGTCGCGCATTCTTGGGGTATTCGTCTCTTAAAATTTCACGGTATAGCGTATTTGTTAGATTTTTGCTCTAGAAAAAAAAAGGGTTAAGGAGATGGAGTATATTTCCAATTGTAGTTTCCTGTGCACTTCACTACGTCGTATATGTCGATTACGCCGTTACAGTCTATGTCTGAGTTGGGCTTGTAGTTTGGGTCGCCCAATTTAGACATGTAGACGCCGGTGATCTTTACAACATCATAAATGTCGATATCTCCGTCAGCGTCAACGTCGCCCTTGAAGGACACGACTACCGTGGGGCCGATATACGTGTTGTCCAGTTGGTCGGTCTCGTCAGGGAGTGGCGTGGCGTAAGCGCTAAGCGTGTAGTTTGCGTATAATTGGTAGCCTGTGGTGTTCCATGGGAATTCAACGATTTTGGTCTCGCTAAAGGCTAATGAGACGCTGGTTGAGCTTATGACATTTGTTGTGTTCCAGTAGACGGTGAGGGTAAAGGTTTCAGCTGTTGTGCCTTCGTTTGTGACCGTGACGTTAATGTGGTGAGTCCAGGTAGAAGTGTTCCGTGCACAGACTGTTTGACCGTGGCAGAGTGTGAGGTTGGTGACCGCGATATCTGGTTCAGCTAGCGGCGAGGTTACGATGGCGGCTCTTATGAAAGCGTGCCATGACGGGTCGTAGCCCAGCTGCTGCAAGTAATTAACAAGCTCCCAGACCATAGGAACCGGATAGGGCAACGGCGGTGGATCCATCCGAAGTGCAACTGGGTAGGCGTCGTGTGAAACGTACTGAGTGTCGTTGTGGATGTCAGTCGTGTGTGGATATGGATGCGATACGGGTATGTCACCAGGAAATCCTGCTTCGGTTGCGTCCCAGTAAGGATCGCTAATAAGCAATTCAAGAGTTGTTGAGTTTACTCCTGCACAGGTTACGTAGTGACCTGCTTCGAAACTGGGGTTGTCGTATAATGGCATCCATTCGCCAGGGCCTGTTTCTTGCCAGAACTCAAGGAAGAGCACTACGTCTTCGCATCTGTAGATTTCATCTTCGATCCACAAGAAATCTGGGTATTCCTCAGTGTGTTCATAGAATGCGCCGACTAGACCATAGTTTGCTATGGCAACGTTTTGATCATTTATATCTACGACGTTATCGATCACTATGTCTGCACGCATATCCCAATTGGGGGCTCCCGGAGTGGATTGCATTGCGTTTGCTATTATTAGTAGGTCATCGTCGTCTACGTCTCCGTCTCCGTCGGCGTCTCCCATCGGGTTAATCCCTTGCCATTGAAGATACTGTGAGATTCCTGTCTCCATGTCAATGAAGTTTGTGCCCATGTGCATAAGGTGCGTTCGTATGCCATCAGTGTCCATTAAGAAAGCTAGGTTTTGAACAAGCGGGTCAACGTTCTTTGGATCATGATCATCCCAAGGACCAAATGCTGGCACTATATTGCTTGGGTCATATTTAGAGTCGAACCACCACAACGAGTTTGCAACTGACACTGGACCACACCAAGTATAGATTCCGACACCTGGACCCCACAGATCCTGTTTCTGGTCGAAGTCAGGCATCCCACTAGGCGCATAGTCGGGGTATGGCGGCTTTTTAAACCATGGCGGGGGAGGTTCTTCGTATGGCGTTGCTGTCACATTCCATGGTGGCAGTTGTGGAGGAGGTAGTGAAGCGTCTGTATCGTCGATGTGGAAAGAGCTAATTCCATCATTCGAGTCTACATGAAATACTATTCCAGCCCATGCGGACGGCCACACTATTTCCCACAAAGAGCAAGGCTCAGGGACAAAGCCTGGAGGATTGACAACGACAAACCAGTCGCAAGGTTGAATGTCGTCGATTTTTCTCTCAGCTGTCACTTCGTGTATAGGCAGCATAGTCGCATCGCCTATCACATCGTCTATGTGGAAGCTTCCATCAGGCATTACTTGGTCAACGTGGAACTCAACATCGCCTACGTCTGGGTTTATTATTTTCCACCACGAACAAGGCTCCAGAAAGGCAGGGGGATCAGCAACTTTGAACCAGTCGCAAGGTTGGATTATGTCTATCTTCTTTCTCACCGTGATGGTAATTGTTGGAGGAACCCATGGTATGCTAAGTGGATCAGGGGATACTTGATCTACGTGGAACGTTCCGTCGCCAGGCGATATGTCAATGTGGAATTCTAAACCAGTTGGATCCCCTGCTGGATCTAATACTTCCCACCAAGAACAAGGTTCAGGAATGGCTTGAATAGGGTCTTCGATCACAAACCAGTCACATGCTGTGATGTTTGTTATCTTTTCTTCCGCATAGAAGAAAGGCACTCCGTATGGATCTGGAAACATAAGTGGCCCAGGCCAGACTTCGTCGATGTGGAACTCACAGCTCTCATTAGTCCAGTCAACATGGAACTCAAAGCCCGTACGCTCAAGACTAAAGGGATCTAATACTTCCCACCAAGTGCAAGGTTCAGGATACCATTCTGGAGGTTCTTCCACAACTAGGTAATCGCAGGGTGCAATACCGGGTATCTTTTGACGCGCCTGTATCTCGTAAAACCACCAGCCAGGAATGTAATAAGGTTCGCCAGCTGGTCCAAAGACTTCGTCGATGTGGAACTCACAGCTCTCATTAGTCCAGTCAACATGGAACTCAAAGCCTGTTAGCTCGCCGGTTTCAGGATCTATTATTTCCCACCAAGTGCACGGTGTAGGCCACCAATCGGAAGGCCAGTGAACCTCAAAGTATAGGCAAGGCTCAATTATGTCTATTTTCCTTATCGCTGTAATTAACCCACCCATGGGAACTACGATTGAACCTGGCCATACATTGTCAATGTGGAAAATATCTGGATCGATGGTGTAATCTACGTGAAACTCGCCTAGGGCTTTGCCCGACTGGTCTATCACTTCCCACCATGAACATTGGTCAGGCAAGTAACCAGCGGGCCATTGTACTATAAGTTGATCACATGGTGCCAGTAAGCCGTCAGGAACCGCCTCGATGAACTGCATTTTAATAGTTGAACTGAAGTTCATGACAACTCCGGACGAAATAGTAATCATGTTACCTTTGGAAACTGTCATCTCCTCTGCACTGTAGAAGTTAATAGTGTCATCAGATGTGAAGGTCATATCGCCGTTTGAAAGCGGGGCGAGACTTCCTCCATCTTCAGCAGACATCGATTGCAGGTTAGAAGCCACACTTGTTGTCAATGGTGTCAATGAACTGAAGAGCATAAGAAACGCTAGTAATGAAACAATAGCACTAGCACTAACTGTTTTCTTCCATTTCATTTTCTATTCTTCTCCTTTCTAAACTAGTTAAAACATTTACGCTAATTAAGAGTTTTGTAATAAAGTTCTATTTCTTGAAAGCACCAACTATTTTCTATAGACTATAAATGCTTCTAATGTACCATCTGTCAACTTCTGCCAAGAGTTTCTAAAAATCTTTATCCACCAGTTTTCTTTTCCAAAAAAAGACCGTTAACAAAACCGTCAAAAATACCGCCAATAATGCTACAACTATCACAAGCGGCAATGGAATTACTGATTGAGACTTAGGAGCTATGATTATCTCATGTGCCGAACATTGATAGACAAAATAGATACATCTAATAATATCATCATCGTGGAGTGTATAGTTTTGATGGAGTATTTCTGTCTGTCCATTGTCAATCGTGACTGAAATCTCATCAGGATTCATCAAAGCGTGAGGAACAGCGACTCTACAGAATCCTTGGGTTCCACCAATACATTCTGCTACGAACTTAATTGTACTGTTTTTTGATTCAAAACTAAAGTTTGATATCGTCGAGTTGCTGATGACGGTGATGTTGAAAGGACTTGATTGAAAGTAGATTTTGAAGTTATGATACTTACCTAAAAGGGGGCAGTAATCGCGGTTTGATGTATCGATAATGTAGGAGGAATCCCTCAATCCGTCTTTATTAGCGTCGGAACTGTTGTGGTCGCTCCAAAAGTTTCCTTCAAGACCATCGTCCCAAACATTCTGGTAGGAATTGATTAGATTTACCTGCTCCGTGTTTTCAATCAAATTATTGTGATAAGCTTCATTAAAGCTCGATGCGAAGAACCGGATTCCATAAAGGTTGTTAAAGATAGTGTTTCCAGCGAGAATGTTGTTTTCTGCTTCGTATAGGGAGATTCCCTTTTCATTGTCAGGCGTAATGTTGTCTTCTACAATGTTGTGCTCTGAGTTTTGGAGGCATATTCCTACCCAATTGTTTGGGCAATAGCTGTGACTTATAGTGTTTTCAATAGAGCTTTGGAAGTATATTCCATAGTTGTTTTGTGAAGCCGTTACATTTTCTATTCGGGAGTTTGTGAGGTTCCAGCAGAATAGACCATGTCCGTTCCTTGTCAAGTTCAAGTCTTTTATGGTCATGTTGCTGCAATTGATGAGGTAGAGAGTCCCAATGCTCTTTTGACCGGCGAGAATTGAGTCTTCAACACCCATTAAGTATTGAATCGGTTTCTCATCGACAGTATTGCTAGTGTTTATGGTGTTGTTGAAATCTGAAAAATCCCCGCCGAAAACGCCGAAGTTGTATCTATTGTTTGAGGCTTTGTTCTCTATGAGGACGTTGCTTCCGGAGTAATAAAGCCAAATTCCATCTTCATAATTTCCCGAAACATTGTTGTGCGTTACTGTGTTGCCATGAGAGTGGAAGAGGTATATTCCATATCGGCAGTTTGTTACGACATTGTGGCTTATGTTGCTTGCAGTACAGTAGTCTAAGAAAATACCGCAATCCAAAATGTCTGAGCCACTGTTTCTTACTGTAAATCTTGAGATGTAAACGTTGTCTGCAGTTATGTTCACAACAGAACCAACACTCCCACCATCAATAATCGTTGAGGCGGAGTCGTCTCCAAAGACTTGTAGAGATTTGTAGACTCTTATGCGCTCGTAATATGTTCCAGGATCGACAAGTATTGTATGTCCATCCAAAGTCTCAGAAGCGTCTATAGCTTCTTGAATTGAAGTGTAATTCAAACCCGTATTAAGGTTATACACTACTTCATTAGGATTTGCTTTGACATCTAAGAATTCAAAAGACAATATCTGAAGAGCAAAAGACATAAGAATAATTAGCAGAAGGAATAACGCCGTTCTATTGCGTGGAAAGCTCTTTTTCAATTTTGTTTCTTCCTTTCCTTGCCAAATACACTGCTGTAGCAGTTGAAGCCAACACAATAGTGAGCGCCAAGATTATGAAAGGCTCTATGGGAAATTGGCTAAGATCTTCTTCATCTCCAAGGATAATTATTTTATGAACTGTGTTAGAATACGTAAAGCGCAGGAAAGAGTGCGTGCTGTTCGACAGGGGCAAATCTTTCAATGAAGCATTGGACTCTAAAGAACCGTCGACCAGAACAGTGTAAGGACCACTTAGTAATGCTCTAGGAATAGAGATTCGACAAAACCCTGACTTGGTTGCTTTTGTGATGTTAAAACTTATGGCTTTTGTAATGCTATTGTTTATCAAGCCAAATGAAAACTCGGTGACAGAAGAAACAGAGACAAGGGCAACTCTGGAAATAGTTCCCCTCCATAACGCATAATATTCATAGTATTGACCCATCAAGGGGTAGTGGTCTTGTTCCTGTCCAACTTCATATGAAACGTCTCCAATTCCATCTTGGTCAGAATCTTCACCGTTGTATCTTGTCCAGTAGTTCCCTTCGTAGCCGTTGTCCCAAATGCAGCCTGTTACTTTGTAGATTAATGGTTGTGAGTTGTTGATGAAATTGTTGTGGACAAAAATATTCCCCATCAGAGTCTGGTTTGAACGCATTGCTTCTATCATACCGTCATAAGTGTTATTGTAAACTGTATTAGCAACTATATAATTATCCACGCAAGGCGAATACAAACGGATCCCTTGACTATTCTGGAAGATATAGTTTCCAGTAACTGTGCAGTTTACCGCGTTTTCTAAATGAACACCGCCAATATTATTAGAAATGCTATTATTCATGACCAAGCAGTTTGCAGAGTTTTCCACTCTGATTCCATAGGCTGACTGGGGAAATGGGTGGCTCGGAGCGCTTATAATGTTCCCGACAACTTTTGAGCCCATGGAGACGTTCACTCTGATCTGGTGACAGGTGAGAAATAAGAAATTTCCTTTAATTTCACAGTTGTCAGCATCGTAAACCTCCACGCCGCTTCGGCCCCATTTCCAACCTGTGTTTTGTAACTTAAAGCCAGTGATCTTGACGTTACTTGCAGTTATTCGAATGACAGTTCCAGAATTGCTGCCGTCGATGATGGTAGTTTCCCTGCTTTCACCGAGAAGCGTAATTGTTTTGTTAACTAAGACGTGCTCATAGTAGATGCCAGAAGATACGAAGATTGAATCTCCAGGGTTTGCATTGTTTATAGCTTCTTGAATTGTCGTAAAATTGCCGGGCACAAAGATGGATGTAGAGGTTGCAGCTTTGGAAATAGCTCCACTAAGCATTGTAGAAAATGGTGGCAAAAAAAATAGGAGAAGAGCTAATGACAGAGAGAAAGTTTTCCTCATGGTTTCTTCTATCCTAAGTATTGTATATTATCGTCACATTTTTGCGTTAGGGTCAAATTACTTACATGCACTTTCACCTCATCATTACGAAAATATACGTCGAAACAGACAAAAACCATTAAAAGCCACGGCGAACAGACAACTAAGAAAAGGAGCACCCCTCTATTGTCTTACGCCAGCGTCTTCAAAGACGAAACCAAACTAGACATCAACTACACACCATCAAAAATTCAACACCGCAACACCCAACTTAAGCTTCTCAATCAATATTTCCGCCACGCAATTGAAACGCCGGGAAAAATGACCCAACGTGTAATCATAACAGGCAAAGTTGGAACGGGAAAAACTGTGGTGACTCAGCATTTTGGACAAAGCATAACCCGCGAAGCGCAGCAGCGCAACATCAACCTCCACTATGTCCATGTGAACTGCCGCCAAAACAAAGGCAGCTTCTTCCTAATATTGCAGCAAATAGTAACACAGTTCCATCCAACTTTTCCAAAACGAGGCTACTCTGCGGAGGAACTGTTGCAAACTTTGATGCAAATCCTCGACAACCAAAACATCTATCTCATCGTCACCTTGGACGAATTAGAGCCACTCATTCAGAACGAAAGCTCCGAGCCCCTCTACAAGCTAAGCCGCATAGAAGAAACCCGTGTAAAAACACCAAGGCGGCTTTCACTAATATGCATCCTCCGCGAGCTAAGCTGGTTAGACAAGCTGGATGCAAGCACAAGAAGCACACTTCAAAGCAACATAATCCAACTAGATACCTATGCAAAAGCACAACTACAAGACATTCTAAACGACCGCGTGCTGCTAGCCTTCAAACAAGGAACCGTTCCTACAGAAACCATAACACTCGCCGCAGAATTAGGTGAAGAGGAAGGCGGAAACGCACGCTACACCATAGAGCTTCTTTGGAGAGCTGGAAAATACGCAGACACAGAAGAAACCAAAGAAGTTTCGCCTGAGCATGTTAGAAAGGCTGTGGGAAACGTTTACGCAGGTATACGGAGAGACGAGATTGCAGCTTTAGATCTTCACAAAAAGCTGTTTTTGCTCGGCGTTGCACGACGTTTTCAACAAACCATGGGAGTTCATCTTTCAATGGGCGAGACAGAAGAAGCTTACACCATCGCGTGCGAAGAGTTCGGGGAAAAACCACGAGGACATACACAGCTCTGGAAGTATATACGGGAACTTTCGAGCCTCGGCATCATCAAGGCAGAGCTTTCTACGAGCGGTCAACGGGGCAAAACTACCTTAATTGGGTTACCCCGCATTGCTGCAGTAGACTTGGAGAGGGAGTTGAACAAAAGTTTGGAGCATGCTAGGCGGGGGTTTGCATGATGGTTGTTGAAGACGTTTTCTCTTCACGAGGCAGAGTCAGGATTTTGCGCATTCTTTCTGAAATAGGGGAGTTGAACATTTCGGAAATTGCGAGGCGAGCGAGACTAAACTATACCACGACCAACGAGCATTTGCAAGTGCTAGAAGAGGCTGGTCTGATAACGCACAAGTCTTTCGGTCGCATCCGCATTTACCGCTTCAACGAGGATAACGCAAAGGCAAGGGCAATAAGGGATTTAATGGAATTGTGGGAACAAGAAAGATAAATGCGCGCATTCGTAATAGAGGTGTAGATAATGAGTATGGTAGACGTAAGCAAGAAGCCAGAAGTTTTTCGAGAGGCAATGGCGAGAGGCATAATTAGGTTGAGACCCGAAACTATACGACTGATTAAAGAAGGAAAGGTTGAGAAGGGTGACGTTTTCAGTTTGGCAAAGGTTGCAGGCGTGTTGGCAGCTAAGAAAACAAGTGAACTGGTTCCCTTATGTCATCCTCTTCCGTTGTCCAATGTAGATGTTAAGGTTGAAATTGTTGACGAGGCACGCGTCGCTGTGGAAGCAACAGTTAAAGCTTTTGCCAAGACGGGTGTGGAGATGGAAGCATTAGTAGCCGTCTCTGCTGCACTTTTGACAGTTTGGGACATGACTAAGCAATACGAAAAAGACAGCGAAGGCCAGTATCCTACGACCGCCATTACCGATGTCAAGGTTTTGCAAAAGGTGAAAAGAGGATGAGCGAGTCTTCACGGAAACACAAGGCTGAAGCACCAACCAAGCTTGGTTTCGCCCTTGTTACGTGTAGTACGTCTCGTTTTACAAGTTTGAAAAAGGGTAAACATGTAGATGACCCTTCAGGCGACTTCATCGTTCAAACGCTTAGAAAATCTGGGCATAAGATTATCTCTCGTGTTCTGGCTTCAGATGACGAAAAAATGATTAAAGAAGCTGTTGAAGGAGCTTTGCAGAATGACAATGTATCTGCTATTATTGTTTGTGGCGGGACTGGAATTGCACCCAAAGACGTCACAATTGAAACCGTCACTCCCCTATTAAGGAAGATTCTGCCTGGTTTCGGCGAGCTGTTTCGTAGACTCAGCTATGACAACATGGGTTCTGCTGCTATTTTGAGCCGTGCAGTTGCTGGCATTACGAATGGCAAAGTGGTTTTCTGCATTCCGGGAAGCGTAAATGCTGTGAGGCTTTGTCTCGACAAACTTATATTGCCCGAAACGGGTCACATCGTGAAGCATGCTCGGGAAAAGCCATGATTAAGGACAAGTTCGATCGCCCCGTTTTGAATTTGCGAATCTCTGTTACTCAACGTTGCAACTTGCACTGCCCCTACTGCCACCGCGAAGGTCAAGAGAGAAAGCCTAATGACCGTGTTTTTGAAATGACTGCCGCAGAAATTGTTCGCTTAGTGAAGATAGCTGCCGGCTTGAACATAAGTAGGATTAAGTTGACAGGAGGTGAACCCTTGCTGAGAAAGGACATTTTAGACATAGTTGAAGGCATCGCGGGTTTGCGGGGCTTGAAGGATTTGTCGATGACTACAAACGGAACTTTCTTACCATCCCTAGCTAAGGACTTGCGAACTCGTGGCTTGATGAGAGTCAATGTTAGTTTGCTGTCTTTAGACGCTGATGTTTATCGTAGGTTGATGTGCGGCCGCTTGAGTGATGCGTTGGAGGGAATTAGTGCTGCGGTTGACGTGGGGCTGTATCCTGTTAAGGTGAACATGCTTGTTTTGGCGGGTGTGAATGAAAATGAAATTCCCGCTATGATTCAGTTTGCCAAGAGAAGCGGTGCTTTGCTGCAGCTGATAGAGTTGGAGCCTATAAATCTCAGCCAAACGTATTATGAGCGCTACCACTATCCATTACACGAAGTGGAAGCCAATTTTACAAAGCAAGCTTTACACGTAGAATTGAGATCCTACATGCAAAACAGACGCATATACCACTTGCCAGATGGAAGAGTGGAAGTAATTCGCCCCACAGAAAACACAGAGTTTTGCGCTCACTGCACAAGATTGCGGGTAACCAGCGATGGGAAGCTGAAGCCTTGCTTGATGGTGAACACAAACCTTGTAGACGTTTTAACTCCCTTGAGGAAAGGAGCGACAGACAAAGAACTAACAGAGATTTTTATTGAAACCTGCCGTAAAAGAGAACCCTATTATAGGGCACCAGTTTGTCAACTGATAAATTAGGTTGAGAGAAAAGAAAAAAGGGGTCTAGGAGTTATAGTGTTGTTTGTGGAGGTTTCTTAGGCCTCGTAAGGTAAACTACTGCAATTGTGACAGCAACTAGGATTAGAGTAATGATTCCTGCGCCCAGCAACTCGATAGTCATTAAGTCAAGTTTTCTGTTCAGATCGTCGATTGTAGCGTTTAGGTTGTCAACTTTGTTGTTCAACTGTGTGTTCTGCTGTTCCAGATTATCTATTGCTTGGTTCGCTTCGACAATTTGCTGGTAATTCGGGTCTTCGGTATAGTTTATGTTCACTGTAACAACGGCCATGACTTCTTCTGACCATGTGTAATCGTTGTCTTTAACGGCGAAGTAGATTGTGTGGGTTCCCACGCTGAGAGTTTCAGTGTTGAATGAAGCTGCAGTGCTTAGGATGCCGTTGATTGAAGAACGCCACTCATACGCGGTAACAGAGCCGTCAGAGTCTGAGCCATGACCAACGAACGAGACTGTTTCACCTTCTGTTGAAGGATTTGGCGTTATGGAATCAATGTAGGCTTTGGGTGGTTGGTTTTCAGGTTCCGTAACCACCGTCATCTCCAAGTTAGTGTCAACATAGTGTGTGCCGTTTCCGCCGCCGATTGCGTATATTTTTCTGTTAGGTGCCGTAGCTGCTCCAAGCTCTTTTCTGGCCGTCGGCATCAGACCTTCAAACTTCCAGCCCAGTATAACATTAGGGTCATAAGAGTCCACTCTGTCGAACATTGGAGGGTAATTATTGGAATAACTCGTGCCTCCGCCTATGATGTAGAATTTTCCATCGGAACCTAATGTGAGACCAAATTCCAACCTCGGTGTTGGCATAGGCATACCCAGAAAGGTTGTTATCCATTCTTCGAGGATTGGGTCGTAAACATAGATCTCGCTTCGTGCGTTGGATCCATCATAGCCTCCCATTGCATAAATTCTTCCGTCAGGTCCTTTTATTACGCCGAGCTCTGACCTAGAGCCTGGCATTACTGGTCCGGAAGTCCAAGTGTCGGTTTCTGGGTCATAGATTTGCAGAGTATTTGTTGCTCCTGCAGCCTCTCCGGCTACAACGTATATTTTTCCATCGTTCCCAGTTGCAGCGCCTGCCATCCATACGGGAGTTGGTATTGGAGTCTTGAGCGACCAAGTGTCAGATGTTGTGTTGTAGGCCTGCACTGAATCTATTTTACTGAAGTGTGTGCCACTGAAAACATAGATTATGCCGTCAAGTCCTTTTGCCACGGCGGCGCCTCGAGTAGCATTTATTAAAGGTGCTCCCGTTGTCCAACTGTTTGTTGAAGGATTGTAGGCCTCGACAACATCAAAAACAGTGCTCCCGTTGTATCCTCCTATAGCGTAGATTAAGCCGTCATCACCAGCGATAACTGCTGCTTGTCCCCGCGCGGTGGGCATCGGCGACTTTAAAGCAAATGAAGGCAGGCTGTCGTCGGCTTGAACAGGCTTGAAAGTTACCATTGTCGTTCCAAAGAGCAAAAGTAACGCGATGAAAACTACCAATTTTGACTTCATTTTCATTCTCCTCAATTTTAGTAAACCAAACGTTTTAGCGGTTCATGTTTATAACTTCTTTGCTTAGATGCGGAGAAAAAATTGCCGTTCCAGAGGAAAAAAGCCGAAAGACACAGTTAATTTACGAGTTTCAATATTGTTTTTGCTTGTCTTTTGCCTCCAGCAATGTAGCCGACTTCTTCCTCGTCAAAGTTAAACCACTCAGTCAAGCCTGCAGCCATCCCCGGGTTGCTTTCAAAAATAACTCTCAGATAAGGCAGAACGTCTTTTTGCGCCACTGCCACCGAAACGTGCATTTTCAGCTTAATCTTCGTCCCAATCTCTCTTTTCTTTCCTCTCTCAGCACGGCTTGCTGACAAAGCTCTTATTCTTTGTGGAAACCGAAACGGTATCCACCCAGACGGTTTCGACTTATCTCTCGCCATGGCTACGCCTGCAGTCATAAAGTCAATCACGTACCGCATTAGCTTCCAATCCCGCGTCCGCCTAATCCTCCCCCTGTACAAATCAGCTATTGCCAACGCTTCCATAGCATTTGCTAACTCGCTTGGAACGTTGAAATGGTGAGGCGCGTTCTCGTAGATCCATTCGAAAAGCATGTCTAAATCAACATCCGCCATATCCACAGCCTGCTTGGCGGCGTTGCAGCTTTTTCCATACAAAACTTGGCGTAGAACGGTGAAAATCACGTCTTTACGGTCTCGATAGGCAAGCCAAGAGACGTCATCATACGTAAGCTTCTTCTTTCCCTGCGTTAATGCTTGCAAATCGTTTACAGCCGACCGCACGTCGCCTTCGCTGCGCTGTGCAATAAAGTTCAAAGCCTCTTCTTCAGCGGCAATATCTTCCTTGGCACAGATTCTCTTCAAGTGTTTCAAGACTTCTCGGGCTGGCAGCTTCTTAAATTCGATGATGAGATATTTTTTCTTGTCTCGAAACGCCACAAACTTCTTGTTCCAGAAGTCGTTGGCAGTTAAAACAATGGGGCAACGTGTGTTTTTTATTATTTTGGTTACGGCGGGGATGGCTCCTCTATCTGCAGTGCCATGCACTCCGTCCATCTCGTCCAAGAGGATTACTCGTTTTCTCCCGAAGAAACCGCTATATTGGGAGGCTAAGCCGGCGAATTGACGGATTTTCTCTTCAGTACGGTAGTCGCTTGCGTTCTTCTCTATAAGCTCCATGCTGAGGTCGTTAGCTAAAACTTCAACCGTTACTGTTTTGCCGACGCCGGGTGGACCGTGGAGGAATGCAGCTCTTTGCTGTGGGATTCCTTTTTCCCAAGATTTTAGCCATTTTTCAAAAGTGCTAATTGCCTCTCGGTTTCCCACAACTTCTGCAGAGGATTTGGGCTTGTGCTTCACTGTCCACGCAGCATGCACTATGGACTAGCCACCTTTCAACTCGTAACCTGCTTCAGTAACTCTTGCCAGTAACGCGCTTAGCTGCACCTCTTCATCTGCCCCTTCAACGAGTCGGAAATCCACTTCGCCCACCACGTCTGCCAGTTTAACCTTCCAGCTTTCAGGAACATCATCGAGGCGGAAAAGCTCTATGTGAATCTGCTTTATTATGTCGCTTCCAGCCACACCATACTTCATAATCATTTCGCGAAGCCTCTTTCTTGCCTCAACGAAATTTCCCCCCATCGCAATTTTTATCATGGCGTGAACATCTGCTGGATTTGCTCGTCCAACCACAGAATAGACAGTTTCCGAGCTTACAGATTTTCCAAGAGAAGCAGCTGCCTGTAACGAGTTGATTGCTTTACGTAAATCGCCGCCGCAGACATCATAAATTGCGTCCAACCCATCGTTTAACAAATCCACATTCTCGTTCTGGGCTATGTGCTTAAGATATTTGTTCTGTTCCTCTCGTGGCAAATAGGCGAAACGGAAAGGGGCACAACGACTTTGAATTGGCTCGATGATTTTTCCGCTGTAGTTGGCTATTAGGATGAATCTGCAGGTTTCGGTGTATCTTTCCATGGTTCGCCGCAAAGCCTGCTGGGCATCTCCAGTCATGTTGTCAGCTTCATCTAAAATCAAAATCTTAAACGGAATTTCTCCAAGCGTCCGCACACGAGCAAAAGTCTTCACGGTTTCACGAACAACGTTTATGCCACGCTCGTCGCTGGCATTCAACTCCATCAAATGCCCTCTATAAGCATCACCATACAAGTCGTGAGCCAAACATAAAGCCGCAGTTGTTTTTCCTGTTCCCGGAGGCCCAGCAAAAATGCAGTGTGGCACGTTGCGGGATTTCACGAAGCTTGTAAGGCGCTCTACAATGTCTTTCTGGTTTACCATTTTGCTTAAGGATTTTGGACGGTATTTTTCCGCCCACATTTGGAAGCTCATCTGTATGACCCCTTTCTAGACTCTATAAGGATTGTATCGGAATAAATATCTAATGTTTTATTGATGGTTTCAAATGGTGGTGTTTTTGCAAATTATTAGGTATTTATATTTTGAGAAAAAAATTTTAATAGGATACGTCTTTATGTCGAATCCGTATTTTGGATTCATATGTTTTAAGTAAGAAGGTTCAGAATCTGATTTGGATACTTAACTTGAGGATAATCAGATGGGTTTTTCTCTGTTGCCCGAGTTCTTTGTCTTCCTCGGGGTCGACGTTTTTGTAGCTATGAGCCTGTTAGCATGTCTTTTGGATGACTATTTTCCGAAAACATTACCTTATGTTTTCCAGGCTGCGGCGATAGGTGGTTACGTTCATATCTTGATAAGCAGAGATTTTCTTACTTTGTTCGGAGATTCTATGCGGTTTTGGTATTGCTTTCTTTACCTAACCGTTGCTTTGGCTAACATTATAGCGCTCAACGTGTATCTTGCAGTCATTAAGAAGCAGTGGACTATTGCGAAAGTTTTCTCAGGCACGGTGGTGTTCCCTGCGCTGCTGATTTCAGTTTTTTTCATTTCTGACTATGCAAGCCAAATCGCTGGGGTATATCTTCTTCACATCGCGATGTTCATCAGTGCAATAGTTCTTGGACTCTCGATTTCCGTGCTTCTGAGTCCAAAAATTGTCAGAAAATATTGGAAGAGGAGGTGAGAACACATGAAACGAGTGTTTAGCAAGTCCGCTAAGATGTTGGTTCTGACGCTCATGGGGATACTCGTTATTTCTGCAACCGCAGCCGTCTACTACTCCTTGGACATGACTTCAACCATCACAACTGCCGCAAACGACATATGGTTTGTAGAAGGCTTAGACAACGTAACCGCAGGAGTAACCCTCTTCAATGATAATAAAAGTGCAACATTAACTGACCTCAAAGCCTATCCGAACATAACTATGACTTACGATGACCCAATCAAAGTGAGGAACAACAATACAGGTACAAATCACTTCGTTAGGCTGACACCTGTCTCGCTCACTGGTACTGCCACCTATTTTGTGTACATTAACTTTACGCTGCAGACTTCAACGCCAATATCGTTGAATTACACGTCGAATGGAGCAAGCTGGACGACACCATCGCAGACTAGCTTCGTGCAGGTTGATATGAACACAGAATATTCAATCGTTGTCGAAACCATGGCAAATGCAACGGCACCAGCTGATCAAATAGCAACCATTGAGATAGCTGTTGAGGTTCAACTATAACTACCCCATCCTTTTTTCAAGTCCTGAGAGGAAGAGAGAATATGGTAAGGTATAGCAGGTACTCTGGAAAGATTAGTAATCCTGTCTTGGCAGCAGCAGCTCTGCTTATATTCTTGAGTCTTTTGCTGCAAAGCGTGTTAGGGACAGCATATTATTCCTTGGCTATGAACGCTTACGCATCGGTTAGCTCGCCGCCTGTTATTCTTCAAAACGGTACGGCGGGCACGTGCACAATATACGCAAACAATACAAGTGCCAAGGTTAATGTCGCAAACACAACCTACGACTACGTCCTCAGAGTGAACAATACTATTGCAGATTCTTGGCAGATTAGGCTAAAGAAGTACGCTGACTCCAACATTAACCGTTTACAAAACTGCACCATCTACTTCCACAATTCCACCGACGGAACTTCAAGTCAAGTACACATTGAGAACGGCGCATACACACAAGATACAGGCACATGGTATAATCTACCTTCTCTAGCAACTATCTACATAGCTATCACAGTAGTAACAAACAGCACAGGAACATCACACGTTCATAGTTATCTTGAAATCCTCACCCCAAACACTTCAACCTACGCTCAATATGTCATAGCTTTTGAAATCACGTAATGGGAGGAACTTAGTTTGCGGACTATTAGGCAAAATCAAAGCGGCATCAGCAACGTAATAGTTCTCGTCCTCAGCCTCGTCATCCTCGTCACCATAGTAGCAAACATTTTCCTGTGGAACTATCAAATGAACCAACTGGACTACGAGAAAATGCGGGAAGACTTGAAAATCGCTAACGTTACCCGCGTCACCCGCTCCTCATGGTTTGTGGCTCAAAGCGAATACAAAGTCAGCATTGGTAACCATGTAAACGGCACCTACGAAGCCACACAATTCGCAGATGACAATAGTTGGGAGACATTCCTAGAAAAGCCGTCACCACATGGGCTTGACATAAACGGTACTTTCGTCATAGATCTATCTATTTATTCTTTGACCCATATTCAAACAATTGAGATACAACTGAGGTACAGGGCCGATGACGCTGAAGAGAAGTGGTATCTGAAGGCCTACAATTGGACAGCAGTGATGTATAGCGGTAACGGCTTTAATTCCACAACAGGCCACACGCCAACAACGGGATGGGATAATTACGCTGTCAATCTTACAGATTCGTGGCGCAGTTACGTCAGGGATGATGGTGTTATGTATGTGAAAATTGAAGACGAGTGGTTTGACCCAACAAATCGAACAACCATCGACATCGACTTTCTTGGTGTGAGGGTGGCGATTGACGGCGCACGTTTCATCTTTGAGAACGATGGATCCTTTAGTTCCCACATAGTTTCTCTCTGGGTCAATAATTCAACGATCCATCAGCGCTACGACATAAACATAATCATAAATTCGGCGGAAACATTTACTTATCTTCGTGTTGACATTCGCTTGCCCGTTGAACAATATACGGTAAAGGTTGTAACAGAGCGGGGAAACATCGCAATTTACTCAGGAGACTGAGTTTCCTTTTGTTTTAGTAACACTATGAGCCAACATTATAACATTCGAAATAACCTAAGAAGTTCGCTCTAAAATTCAGATTTGCCCTAAGGATTTCAGCATCATTAAACCTATAACTAAGCAAACAAGCAAAAATAAGTGACAAAGATGTTTCCGTACGATGCAGTCTTCTATTTGCCTTTCGCAGTAATCACGCTAACTTTAACGCTCTACTTTACACTTATTATGAGACTCAAGCCATCTACAGAAACTAAACTGCCAACGTACATTAAAAAAGCAACCCAGAAAACACAGCCCAAGAAGAAACGGAAAACCTCAAAACTTGTCGAATCTACTGAATCCTCCGAACCTCTTATAGCGCATAAAACCGAAGAAAAGGAGTGCTCTCACTATTTAGGTTACCTCGCAACATTGCCAAAAGGCACACCCTTCCCTGAAGAATGTTTTGGATGTCGCAAAGTGATACAATGCCTACGAATAGCGCCCACTAAAGCTATTGACAGCTTCTATCTGACTGCAACAGAGACGGAATAGTTTCAATCGTTAAAAGACGATGCTAAGAGGATTTCCACAACCCGTGGATGCTGCAGTATTCTCGTGCTTCTATTTTCTCCGCTGTGATTTCGAACTCTGCTTCTGGCTTGTCTCCGGGCTTCAAGAATTTTCTGTAAACTCTGCCGTCGGTAATTATTTCTATCCATTCAATGTAGTGGTTTTGTTCCATCGGATGCGGAATTGAACCAACTTTCATTTTTACTTCTTTCTCAGTTTTTTCTATTACTGGAACATGTTTTTCCAAGCCTACGTCTGTGGTTTTTTCTGTCAACAACTCCATTGGCTGGCCGCAACAGACAAGTTGTCCTACTCCTGCGTGTAAAACTTCAACTATGTTGCCGCAAATATTGCATTTGTAAATTTGTTTTAGTTCAGTCATTCCAGTATCTCCTCAACTTCTTTTTTACCCTCTTCTAGCTCTTTAACTTGTTCTATATCTTCTTTTAGTAGCAGAGTTTGAAACTCTCCCATATGAGTTTTCTCCTCTTTAGCTACATCAAGTAGAACCTTTTGGATTTTTTCATTATCAGTGACAGCTGCTAATTGCTCATATAGGTTTATTGCATCCAGCTCTGCTATTATTGCCACCCTTAACACTTCACGAGTAAGAAGCTTCTTCTCGACTTTCTCAATTTTTATAGGTATTTTCGACAACATCTTTTATCACCCCTTTTGTCTATTGTCTTTGTTTATAATAGTTTTCAATATTCTTCAAATTTAAGTTGGAAGTAGCTTCTCGAATTGTCACAAAAGGGACATTTTTCTGGCGGTTCCTTTCCAAAATGAATGTATCCGCACTCTCGGCACACCCACCAAACTTCTTTTTCTTTTTTGAAAAAGGTGCCAATCTCCACCTGTTTTAGCAATTTCCTGCATCTCTCTTCATGATGTTTTTCTGCTTTAGCTATTGCCCTCAGCCTCGCCGCAATTTCAGGAAAACCTTCTCTTTCAGCAACATCTGCGAATTCTGGATACATTATCGTGTGTTAATAGTTCTCTCCAGCGATTGCCGCTTTCAGATTTTCTGCAGTGCTGCCAAGAACTGGTGGTGCTACTGCTTCCACTTCAATCTCATCTAATTCTTCGCTGCTTCTCTTCTTCAACTCGTTAATCAGCTTGAACAGATTGCTCGCATGCTCTTTCTCGTTATCCGCAGTAATCAGAAATATCTCTGCAATCTACTCAAAGCCTTCTTTCTTGGCGACCTTTGCGTAGAATGTATAACGATTTCTTGCCTGACTTTCGCCAATAAATGCTTTTACTAAGTTTTCAATAGTGGTCTTGATTTCTATTCACCTCTCCTTAGATTCTTCTTTTAGGTAAGTTGGAGCCGTTTTAGGAGTTGCGCCTCTTTTTATTAGGTGGTAATAGGCATAGGTCATTGGTTCTTCATCTGTGAGGATTTCGGCGTCAACCACTTTGCCTATGAAAATGGTGTGTGTGCCTGCATCAGCTTCCTTGATCACTTTAGCCTCTAGGTATGCAACTGTGTTATCCAAAACTATTGGTGCACCAGTTTTGCCAGTTTTATAGTTTATTCCTTCAAATTTGTCTACGTCTCTTCCGCTCCTGAATCCGAAGTGACCTATAAACTTTAATGGCGTATTCTTAGAAAGAATAGAAACAGTAAAAACGCCGATTTCTTTGAAAAATTCGTGCGTGAAGTTTTGCTTGTTAATACTAACTGCGACTGTTGCAGGTTCAGATGTTACTTGGAATACTGTATTGACAATTTGACCATTACAATTGCCTTCTTTTCCAGAAGTTACTACATACAAACCATAACTTATTCTATGTAACGCTTTACGATTCATCCTTCAATCCCAGTTCTTTTCACATTATTTCTCTTCAACTTTCTTCTTCTCCCATTTTCCACACTTTGCATTCAAATTTTAGAAACAAAAAACTTTTATGTCAGACCATCTTATATATTTTTCGTAACAAATCCGACGATAAATAGATAAAAAAATCCGAAAATCGGAAAGAGCAGCCATGTTAGAAGTTGACGATTTAGACTTAAAGATTCTGAAGTTGCTTCAAGAAGACGGAAGAGCCGCCTTCACTGCGATAGCTGAAAAACTAAGGCTAAGCGAGTCAACAATCAGAAAAAGGGTTCAAGCACTCCAAAAAAGAGACATAATAAAGCGATTTACCGCTGAGATCGACCCGTACAAAATAGGAATACGCACCGTAGCAATAGTTGGAGTTGACGTAGATCCAACAAAACTATTAGAGGCAGCTCAGAAGCTTTGTGAGATAAAGAAAATCCGCTCAGTCGCAACATCAACCGGCGATCACATGCTAATGACGGAAATATGGACGAAAGATGGAAGGGAGCTCGCAAGGCTGATTTCCGAAAAAATTGGAAAAATTGATGGTGTTAAGAAAATTTGCCCAGCAATTATTCTGGAAAAGCTGAAAAGCTGAGTGTAAACATGGATTACTTGTATATGTGGCGCTGACTTTTTGCGCAAAATGAAACTTTGGGATTTCGCCAAATTAAAAGTGAAAGAAGATTTTTTAGATGCGGCCTAGCGCTTTCATCGCTTCGACGATTTTTTTCACTGCTGTGACGTAAGCGGCTGTTCGCATATCTACTTGATGTTGTTTTGCAGTTTGGTAAACATCGTTGAAGGCTCGTGTCATCATCTGTTTCAGTTTTTCGTCAACTTCTTCGTCGCTCCAGTAATACCCCATGCGGTTTTGAACCCATTCGAAATAGCTTACTGTAACGCCTCCCGCATTGGCTAGAACGTCTGGAATTACTACGACGCCTTTTTTGTGCAGTATTTTATCTGCTTCAGGAGTTGTCGGTCCATTTGCCTCTTCAACTATAAGCTTTGCTTTAACGTTGTTGACGTTCTTTTCTGTTATTTGATTCTCCAAGGCTGCTGGAACAAGTATGTCACAGTCTACTGTTATTGGGTCTAAAGTGCTTATTTCCTCGCTTCCCGGAAAACCTTTTACACTGCGTGTTTTGGCTTTAAATTCTGCAAGCTTCTCAGGATGCATACCTTCTGAGTTATGCGCACCACCTACAGAATCACTGACTGCTACGATTTTGCAGCCTAATTCAAAAAGATGCTTAGCGATTGGTCGTGCAACGTTACCATATCCTTGGATAGAAACGCGTGCTCCTCTTAAGGATATGTCGAAGGTTTTTGCGGCTTCTAGTGTAGCAAAGAATGCTCCGCGGCCAGTTGCGGTTCCTCTTCCTCTTGAACCACCTATGCCTAAAGGTTTAGCAGTTATCACTCCAGGAAGATGTTTCCCGGCGATTTTATAGTACTCATCAGCAAACCATCCCATAATCTGGGCGTTTGTCCCCACATCAGGCGCAGGAACATCTTGGTCTGGTCCAACGAACTTCGCTATCGCAGCCGAATATCCCCTTGTTAACCGTTCAAGTTCACCTTGCGACATCTCCTTCGGGTTACATGTAATTCCGCCTTTACCACCACCGTAAGGAACGCCTACGACAGCGTTTTTTACGTTCATCCAAAACGCTAATGATTTAACTTCGTCTAGGCATACTCCTGGATGATAGCGGATGCCGCCTTTAGCTACACCTCTAGCTGTGCTGTGTTGCACTCGATAGCCAGTGAAGACTTTTATTTTTTCATCATCCATTTTTATAGGAATTGAAACGATTAACATTCGTTCTGGAGCACTTAAGGCTTCTACAATATTGGTTTCCAACTTCAGTACAGCTGATGCTTTCTTCAGTGGTTTCAACGCCTCTTCATATAAGCTACCTTTTTGTTCGGACATGAGGTTCACATCTTTACGTTTGTAAATACAATACGAGAGAAACCAGCTTTTACTTTTAAACTTTACCTTTAGTTACCACTGTTAAAACGAGCGCGCCTACACAGAATTCAAAATTCCAGCACTAGTCATCTTATTTTTTTGACTATACATTTTATATTCCTGAAAACCTTTCTCTCTAGAGGCGTTTAACAAGGGGGAAAGGGAGAACTGTTTACGCACGAACATATCTCAATAGAAGATGCAGACTTCAAATTTGAAAACAAGTCAGTAAAAGTTATTGCAAACCGGAACGAAGCACAAATTGCATTAGCCGGTTTAGAGGTTGGTCCTTTCGAAGAGGGGAGGGAGTATGAGATTCGGTTTTGGATTGCCAGAGAACTTGAAAGAGTGGGAGTAGTTCGTTTTCGAGAAGAAGACATGTTAGACGTTGTTAAGCTACATAAAATACATTGGAAAGAAAGAGTACAGCCCACAAACAAGGTTTCTCCGCTTCCAGAAGAGTTCTATCCAAAACTGAGACGCTACATCGCCCACCTCAAGAAAGCTGCCAATAGCAAACCAGAAAAGCTTAAAGAACACGAAAAGTCCATGAGAATTTCACACGACATCGTTAACTGTAGAGTGAAAAAGATAGTTTCTCTCGCTTCGTCTCTTCCTCTTACTGCTCAGGCACTCCAAAGCCTAACCCCCGAAGAGAGAACTCTTTATCATAATCTTCACAAAATCATTAACGCATGGAGAACCAAGATTTTTGAAAGAGGCGGCAAAAGTGACTGAAGAAGTTGAAGTTGACCCTCAGCAACGTTTTGAAGACTTTTTTAAACAGGATAAGTATCGTGAGAGAATCTCTCAGATGGCAGTTACAAACAGCATTTCGCTTATTGTAGATTTTGAAGACCTGATGGTCTTCGATATGGCACTTGCGCAGAACTTGGTGGAGACGCCAGACGATTATTTTGATTACGTGAATAGGGCTGCTTATTCTCAGCTGGAAACAGAAGACAGTGAGTACGCGTCGAAGATAGAAGACGTTGTTGTTCGTTTCAGAAGTTTGCCTGAATCTACACATTTGCGTATGCTGGGAGCAGCTAACATTGGCAAGCTGGTGATGGTTGAGGGCATAATCGTACGTGCCACTCCAGTGCAGCCTCAAGTTATGCGTGCAGCTTTCAAATGCAAAAGATGCGAAACGGTTGCTTACTTGGATCAGACAGGCCCTTTTCTTAAGGCGCCTTTACGATGCGAAAATCCTACTTGTCAAAGTAAGGGACCTTTTGAATTTCTTCAAGAGGGATCTACTTTCATCGACTATCAGCTGATTCGCATTCAAGAACGCCCCGAAGATCTACCTCCAGGTCAAATGCCTCGCACTTTGAACGTGAAGCTCGTAAGCCGAGACCTTGTTGATAAGGCTAGACCAGGCGACCACGTTGCGATAACAGGCACTGTTCGTGCTGAGGCACCTGTTTTTCCTACGGCTGGAAAGCTTCGGGTTTTCCGTCTTCACGTTGACGGTAATTTCTTAGACGTGGAGAGTAAAGAGCCAGAAACTGCTCTTGTCTCGCCTGAAGAAGAGAAAAAAATCCTTGAACTTGCCGAAGACCCGTGGATTCACAGGAACATAATGCGTTCTATTGCCCCTTCCATCTACGGCTACGAGACCATCAAAGAAGCCATAATGTATCTGGTTTTCGGCGGCGTTCCGAAACATTTAGCGGATATTTCGATTAGAGGAGAGCTTAACATTCTTCTTGTGGGCGACCCGGGTACTGCTAAGTCGCAGTTGCTTCAGTATATATCTGCGATTGCTCCGAGGGGTTTGTATACTTCAGGTCGTGGAACAACTGCGGCTGGTTTGACTGCCGCTGTGCTACGTGAGCGGGGAGGGGGAATGACTCTTGAGGCTGGTGCGCTTGTTTTGGCAGATAAGGGTGTTGCATGTATTGATGAGATTGACAAAATGCGTCCCGAAGACAGAGTGGCGATTCACGAAGTTATGGAGCAGCACACCGTATCGGTGGCGAAAGGTGGCATTGTAGCAACTCTCAACGCGAGAACAGCCATTCTTGCAGCTGCCAACCCTTCTCTAGGAAGATATGACGCCTACAAAACAGTGACTGAAAACATCAACCTACCCATCACCATTCTTTCAAGATTTGACCTAATTTTTGTGTTGAAAGATGTCCCTGAAAAAGAATTGGACGAGAAAATGTCAACCCACATTCTAGAAATACATCAGAAAGGTATAGCGCCTTCGGAAACACCTATCCAGTCGGACCTGCTTAGAAAATACATTAGCTATGCCAAGAACGTAAAGCCAGTTTTAACCGATGAAGCGTTGAAGCGGCTTAAGGCTTTCTATCTGGAGATGAGAGCCGTTACGGAGAAGATTGAAGGTTCACCTATAGCCATCACGGCAAGACAGCTGGAGTCTTTAGTCAGGTTAGCCGAGGCGAGAGCTCGGATTGCGCTTCGAAAAGAAGTTACTGCAGAAGACGCCGAAGCCGCCATTGTCATCATGAACAAGTCGCTGGAAGAAGTGGGCATTGACATTTCAACCCACATGCGAGACATTGACATCATTATGGTTGGAAAACCGAAGAGCATGCAAGACAAGTTAAGAGTAATCCTCACCGAAATTTTGGAAATGTCAAAGGAAACAGGTATGATTGAGAAAAAACTGCTCTTAAACGAACTCTCAGATAAACATAAAATCGAAGTCTTAGAAGCCCAGAAGCTCATCGGAAGAATGATAAAAGACGGAACAATATATGAACCACGACCAGGCTTCCTTAAGAAAGTATAACATCAAAGATTTTCACTGCGAAAAAACCTTGTTACACATAAAGCATTACTCCATAACTTAACCTACTCAAAATTCTCTCATAAGTGTTATATATTGGTTAGGCTATGTAGTTGTTGGGAGAAAGCGAGTTGTCGAAGAGGAGATTTTCTGGGATAATAGTGGCATTGCTGCTAATAGGCATGTTGGCTTTAACAGTTAATGTTCAATCAAGCAAAGCAGATCTTGAAGTAAGCGAAGTAACAACCACTTCAAGCCTGCCTATAGTTAAAGTGATCCCTGAGGTTATCGAGCTTGGACCGGGATACGTAGTAGATCAAACCTTTGCAATTGCAGTTGTAGTGGAAAATATACTCGATTCTCACGAACTCTACGGCCTTGACATAACATTTAGATGGAACACTTCATACTTGGAATGTCTAAATCACACAGCAACAATTCCAGTTGAAGATTTTTCTGACCCAATTACACCTAGCCCTTACCCCGGTATACTTTTTAAGCCTTTGATGATGGTTACAGATGAGGTTAATGCAATTGCAGGAACATACTCGGTTGCCTTTGCATGTATGTGGCCAGCGCCAGTTGCTGATGATGGCACAGTCTTCGTTATGACTCTCAAAGTTAAACGCCAATCAAACGTAGATGTTGTAGTTCCTCTGGATTTCGAATATACATTGTTGAGTCCAATGTCTTGCGCTGCGATTTACCATGAAGTGGAAAATGGCATCGTAAAAATTCTTGCAGCACCTCCCCCACATCCTCCAGAAGCAAGATTTACAATAATCCCAGAAACTACAAACGCAGGTCAACTTGTGATGTTTGATGCTTCAAGCTCCTTGCCTGGAGGAAACGAAACAAATGAAAAGCCGATAACTAGGTATTATTGGGATTTTGGTGACGGCGACAAGAAAATAGTGTCCATTCCAATAGTGTATCACAGTTTTAGTAGTCCAGGAAATTATGACGTAAACTTAATTGTTTCCGCTCCTGGGGCCAAACCAGACACAGACTCTATCACTCATCAAGTGACCATAGATTCAGAAATGATTGGGGGATACTCCTTCCCAACAAAAAGCAACGCAACAAAAACTCCGTTAACACTATACTTAGCTATAGTAGCAATCTTAACAACAGTTTTCACAACAATCAAACGCAAAAAATACAAAGAAACAAAACAACCTTAAAAAGCACAACTATAAGAACTTATCAACATTCCGCAACATAACACATTTAAAGTCCAGATATTCCATAATCCCAAAGGTTTTACTATTGAAAGTTGAAGAGCTGCCGATACCTGAACAAGTAAAAGAAGTAATCATAAAATCGGGGATTTCCAAGCTTTACCCCCCTCAAAAAGAAGCAATCCGTGCCGGCGCTCTCGAAGGAAAAGACCTTGTTTTAGCAAGCCCCACCGCCTCTGGCAAAACACTCACAGCAGAGCTTTGTGCTCTTAAACATGTAGTAGAGCGTGGTGGAAAAGTCCTCTACTTAACTCCTCTGAGAGCCTTAGCCAGCGAAAAATATCAAGATTTCAAAAAATACAGTAGCGTCAGAAAGCGTAATAAGGGACGTGTCAGCGTCGGCATCAGTACAGGCGATTACGACAGCAGCGATCCGTGGCTTGAAAGATACGACATAATCGTCTCAACCAACGAGAAGGCAGACTCGCTTCTGAGACACAGGTCCAAGTGGATGGACGAGATATCGCTCGTAGTTGCGGATGAAGTGCATTTGCTCAACGACTCTGAGCGAGGACCGACATTGGAGGTGGTGTTGGCGAGGCTGATGCAGATCAACCCCGAAATTCAAATCTTAGCCTTAAGCGCCACGATAAAAAACGTTGAAGAACTGGCGGACTGGCTTAAGGCTCAATATGTTACGACCGAGTGGAGACCCGTTACGCTTAAGGAAGGAGTTCTTCTTCACCAAGAGATACAGTTCAAAGATGGCGGAGCGGTGAAAATAGGAAAACATGCTAGAAATCCCGCGTTAAACCTCGCAATACACATCATAAAATCAGGCGGTCAAGCACTCATCTTCGCGTCAACACGGAAAAACGCAGTTTCTCTGGCGAAAAAAACCGCTGCTGAACTGGACAATTTTCTATCGAAGCCCACTAAACGCTCCTTGAATTTGCTTGGCGAGCGAATACTAGCAACTGGTGAGCGAACGAGAATTAGTGAGCTTCTCGCTAGCCTTGTCAGGCATGGGGCGGCTTTTCATCACGCTGGTTTAGGTGGTGGTCATCGGAAACTACTGGAAGACGCTTTCAGAGAAGGCAAAATCAAGGTGTTATCGGCTACGCCGACTCTGGCTTTCGGCGTCAACCTGCCCGCTAGGATGGTGATCATCCATGATTATAGGCGCTACGAAGTGGGTTATGGCTATTATCCTATTGCTGTTTTGGAGTATAAGCAGATGGCAGGCAGGGCTGGGAGACCAAAGTATGACAAGGTCGGTGAGGCGATTCTCATTGCGAAGACGGATGATGAGCAGGATTATCTGATGGAAAGCTACGTGTTGGCGGAACCTGAACGTATTTGGTCGAAGCTTGCAGTAGAGCGAATCTTGCGTCCTCACGTGCTGTCGACGATTGCGGCCAAGTATGCACAGAGTGAGCAGGGTGTTTACGACTTTTTTGGCAAAACCTTCTATGCGTATCAGTATGATCCCAAGGCTATCAGGCTAGTTATTACTAAGATTCTCAAGTTTCTCTACGACGAAGAGATGATCGACGTAAGCGGCAAGGATGTTTTTGCTACGAAGTTTGGACGTCGGGTTTCGGAGCTTTACATCGACCCGGTTTCAGCCGTTTTTATTCGTGACGCGTTGTATGCTCGAGCGCCCGTGATAACTGACATTAGCTTTCTCCACATGATGGCGCATACGCCGGACATATATCCGAAGCTGCGTCCTTACGCTAGTGAGATTGATGAGCTTGCGTTGTTTGTTGACCAACATAAAGACGAGTTTATGTTTGACGTCCCAAGAGAGGTTGATGATCGTTTAGATTTCGAGGAGTTTTTAGGCGAAGCGAAGTTGGCGTGGGTGTTGCAGTCGTGGATTGAGGAGGTCACCGAGGATCAGATGATTGAACGGTTCAGGGTGCAGCCTGGCGACTTATATAGGCTTATTAATTCGTCGAAGTGGCTACTTTACGCTTCTTGTGAACTTGCCGGTTTACTGGGACAGAAAGATTTGGTGCAGCGGTTGAACATGTTGATGGAGCGTAGCGGTAAGGGTGTGAAGACTGAGTTGTTGCCTCTTGTTCGCTTGGAAGGTGTGGGGAGGGCGCGTGCTCGTATCTTGTTTAATTCTGGTTTGAAGACGGTGGAGGATCTTAAGCATGCACCTGTGGAAAGGCTTATGGGGTTGCCTCTTATTGGATCTAGGGTTGCTAAGAAGATTAAGGAGCAGGTTGGCGGGTTTGTGAAGTCAGAGCAGTGGAAAAAGCTGGCAAAGGATGAGACTCCAGAACAACAATCCCTCACTGAATACTACTAACGACTTAAAGTCATAGATGCGCGCAAATGCAAGTTATATATAGTCCAAGGAGAAAGTAAAGCCAAAACGAACAAAAGAGGTGAAATACGTGACAAAGGGTACGGTGGTGAGATGGCTCGGCGGGAGAGGCTACGGGTTCATTAAATGCGAAGATGGCAAAGAAATCTTTGTTCATAACTCGGATATCCAGGGCAAAAGCAGCCTCAGAGAAGGAGAAAAAGTAGAGTTCGAAGTGACAGACACAGGTAGAGGACCGAGAGCCGTCAAAGTTAAACCGATTTCTGAATAAATCGAGAACATTTGTCGAAGATTCAAAAATCGGTTTAAATTATCGGGGTTTAAGTTTTTCTTCTGATTTGAAGACTGGTTCTACCTTTCCCTAAAGCGCGCACTGAAAACCTTTCAACAATCCGTCTTGTTATCTCGAGGTTTCCTTTTGAAACCTCTTTTTGAATGCTTTTTCTCGCCACTTTTCTTTCCAACTCTTCCATCCCGTCTTTACCAGTTTTTCTCTGATTTTGGGTTTTTCCGCAACCCATTCTAGAAGCGTCCAGAAACGTCTCTTGTCTCCCAGTCTTTCTGTTGGCACTCCCACTTCTTTGCACCATTCTACGTAGCTTCTCTCGACCAACTCTTGGAGGTCGCCAGCGATTTGTACTTCTTCCACGTTGAATCCCCGGTCTCGCAGGTGTCTACGTATGCTGGAGAGAACATATCCTGAGCAGACCTTGAAACGGGTTTCCCTGTCAGGCTGCATCACCTCAACGATCTCCTCGGCAATCTTCACGGCGTCATCCAAGTACTGTTTATTTTCGAAGTTGGGCGGCTGGAAGGAGGAGACCGAGATTCTGCGTTTCATGTACCTGCGTTCTGGAAGTTTGAGGGCGCCGATTACCACGCCTAAAATAAGGTCTCCCCATCCAGCATCATCTATCAAAATCTCCTTTCTAGACAGAAACCGATCCAACTCCATAACCTACGTCACCAAGATCTTCAACAAAGTGACTCTTTTCAAGCCGTTTATGTTTATCTGCCGACCATATATGCGGCCTCTCCATCAAACAGTAAGGAATGAATGTGTAAAAACCTTCTTTAAGAGTTTCTTTTATATCGCCGGGGATGTCTTCGACATTCGCGCGCGCTTAATTTTGAGAACATGCGTAGAACATATTTAAAACACGATGACTTTAGTTTGCTAGAGTTTTTTTATGCGGCTGGTTAAGCCTGTTGTTAAGATCGAGAACGTCGTTGCCTGCGCCGCTCTGAAGCATGGGATCGACTTAAGCGCGGTGGTGAAGGCTTTTCCAGTGGTTAATTATCAGCCAAAACGATTTCCCGGACTGGTCTTTAAGCTGAAGAGGCCGAGAACAACTACCCTGATTTTCAGCACTGGCAAAATGGTTTGCACAGGAGCCCGATCCGGGAGGGATGCAGTGAGAACTCTGAAGAAGGTTGTTAAAACCTTGAATAAGGGCGGAATAATAATCAATGGCAAACTTGAAATAGGAATAAAGAACATCGTTGCCACCGCAAGCCTCGATGCATGCAAGTAAAATACATGTGTGAATGGGATAAGCAAATCAGATTCCTTCCCTATAATAATTAGTATGCTTGAGGAGTATTTGGTTTTCACTGGAAGACCTAATGCAGGTAAGAGCAGCATCATCAAAGAAATTGTAGGCTTAAATTTAGCAACCGGAAAGCGTCCGGGAACAACACGAAACATATCGAAACATCCTTTAAACAGCGGCCTAGTTCTTGTAGACATGCCTGGTTTCGGCAGGATCATGGGTGTCTCTAAGCGCTTAGAGAATATGAGGAAGAATCGGATCATCCGTTTCTTAGAGTCTAACGCTCAAAACATAGCCTTAGCTATCCACGTTCTCGACATATCCACGTTCCTAG
>Ga0224501_10000141_pt1 | contig 72794 bp, 55 predicted proteins | sample SF_Oct11_sed_USG_4_FD_169105 | JGI IMG/M metagenome (GOLD analysis project Ga0224501, IMG submission 169105) | Sediment microbial communities from San Francisco Bay, California, United States - SF_Oct11_sed_USGS_8_1 | ecosystem: Environmental > Aquatic > Marine > Sediment | place: USA...
CCGCGTCGACCGCCCTTCGGGCTATCTCCTCGAATATACTCTGTATGTCCTTCGTCGATTCGCCACGCCGAGGGCCGCCGATTGCTCGCCGAGTTTTACCCAAAACTACCGACACAGGTGACTAGCTCCAGACTCGGCGGCGCCGCCATCCTCCATCGAGTCGGCGTCGAGGAGCCCGGCCAGCGCGGCCATTTGTGGCTGTGGGACGGGCGTGGCATCGTCGTTCGAGCATGAATCGACGCCGACCGCCGCCCATGCTCGCGTGGCTCTGCCTTCAGCTCGCGGCCTGCGGCGCTCCCGATCCCGGCGACCTGGCCCGCTTCTTCCAGGACGGCGGCCTGCTCTCGGCGCGGACTAGCGTCGAAGCCACCCGGATCTCCAATGCCGACGTGGTCATTGCCACCAAACCCACCGGCTGTAACGACCCGCTGGGGGACGTGACCGAGTTGCCCTTCGCCGTCGAGGAGCGCATCGAGCGCCACGCCGTCTCGGGGGCGACGAGCGACGAGCTGGCCGCCGCTCTGATCGCGCGCCAACGGCAGCGGGGAGCCGCCCCCTACATCGACTGGGCCCTCGACTGGCGCTTCGACGCCGTGAAGTGCCGAACGCCGCTGTGGCAGCTCGCGCTATCGGTGCGCTACGAAATACCCGAGTGGAAGCCGCCGGAGGAAGCGGACGCCGAGCTGGTGCGCAGCTGGGATACGTTCGTCGCGGCACTGTGGTGCCACGAATTGGGACATACCGAAATCGCTGTCGCTGCGGCCGAAGAAGCGCTGGATGCGCTGTGGGCCGTGGGCTCGAAGGACTCATGCGCCGAGATCCAGGCCGCCGCAGAAGAGGCTTTCGATGCCGTGATGGAGCGTCACGTGGCGCAGGAGCGAGCCTACGACGCCGAGACCGGGCACGGCCTGACCATGGGTGCTCGCTTCCCGCCGCCGCCGTAGTCGTGCCGGTCGGCGCTGAAGGCGGTGCCGATTCGGGGTACTGTGGCCGCGATGGAGCAATCGCTGAGGACAAAGCTCGAAGCGGAGCTGGCGGTCGTCGGCTGGCGTGATCTACGGCAGCACGCGGCGCGTGGGGCGCTCTTCCTGGTCCAGGGTGAACTCAGCGTGGTCGAAGCCACGCTGGCGGTGGCCCAAGACGACTCGGCCTCGGTGCAGGCGTGGCTGAAAATCGGCGCGCTCGTGCGGCCGAGTTCAGAACAGTTGGCGGCCTGGGAGGGAGAGCTCGATCGGGAGTTTGAGTACTTGATCGCGCAGCCCTTTGTGATCGCGCGCTTGTGCTGAGGACCCGCGAGAGAATCACTTCCCCAGTTTGGCGAGCACAACACAAGGCAGCTTGCCACCTCGGCCTACCCCAACCGAGCCCCTGCGCGCCTTCCGCGACCGCTTCGGAGCGCGCCCGTCGGCGCAGGCGACCCACGATCGCTTCGATTGAGGCATAGCGCCCCGGACGTCGTTCCTCAGGCGCCCTGCTCGACCGGCGCCCCGCTGCCCTCGACCGGCGGGTGCATGGGGCCTGCGCCGATCTGAACCGTGCCCAGCGAGGGCACCAGCGGCGCCAGCGCGTACTGGCGGAACCAATACCACCACACGCTGCGCTGGTTGAGCACCGGCGCGATCTTGGGTGCCAACTCGGCGTGAATCGCCGGCAGCTCGGTCCAGTGGGCGCCGGCGCGCTCGTGGTGGGCGGCGTGGTAGCCGTTGTTGAAGAGCAGGAAGTTCAGCAGCTTGCTGGTGAACGAACGCGAATGGTCGCTCTCCGAAAATGGATCGGCATGCACGTGCTGCTCATAGTTGAAGAGCATGATGGTCCACAGCGCAAAAAACGCCGGCAGGCCCATGCTCATGCCCCAGACGTAGAGCCCTTCGGCCGCGCCGTGCAGCCACACCGCCAACGCAAACGCCAGCACATGACCGCCGCCCCAGGCCAGGTACTGGCTGCGGATCTGGGAGTACAGCTTGCCGCCCTTCTCCTTGGCGTTGCCGACGAAGTCGTTGATCAGCGCCGACTGGTAGTACGAGGAGACGAAGGGATAGGTGAGCGCGACGAAGAAGTTGTGGCGGTTGGTGTGGCGCCAGGTGATGGTGGCGTCGCCCGGGGCGTTGGTGAACTTGTGGTGGTTATTGTTGTGGGTCGGGATCCACGCAAAGGTGGGGTAGCCGTAGAAGATGGAGATCCAGGCGCCGAAGGCCTGGTTCATGCCGCGGCTCGCGAAGGTGCCGCAGTGGTTGTGGTTGTGGGCGATGACGCCGCAGGCCAGGGCAAAGTAGCAGCTGACCCAGCACAGGTAGGGAATGAGCTCCGGGCGGGCGTACTGCACGGCCACCACCGCCGGCGTGAGCAAGACCCAGAGAATCGTTCGATAGTCGGCTGAATTTCGGGGCTTCATCGGTCCTCCGCGCCGCTGCTGTGTATCAGATGTGCGGGCCCTCCGCACCTTCGGACCCCCGCCGGGCCGCCCCCAATTGCGCTGTGCCACACGGCAATCGGCGGAAAAGCCGAAAAATCTGCCTCTGCGACAGGTCTGCTACCATACGGGGGTGCTTTTCGAGGGTGAACGTGGTCACCGCACGCGCCGGTTGTTCAGCCTGTCGGCGCTCCTGCTCGGCTGTGCCCTGGTCAGCAGCCCGGCGCAGAGCCAGAGCGCCGAGACGGCCCCCGGCGGCGCCCGTTGGGTGATGCACCGGGTGCTGCCGGGCGAAAAACTGGAGGAAATCGCCCGCCGCTACGCCACCGAAGAGGCCGCCATCGTCGAGGACAACACCCTCGAAAAGCCGCGGCTCAGGGCCGGCCAGACGCTGCGGGTGCGCGCCCATCGCACGCCGCCACCCCGCAAGCGCATCAGCTACGTGGTGCGCTTCGGCGACAATTGGACGCGCATCGCCGAGCACCACGGGGTCGATCGCGCGGCCCTGCGGCGCTGGAATCGGCAGGTGCCGCGCACGTTCGAGGCCGGCACCGAGCTGACGATCTGGGTGGAGTCGGACCATCAGCCGCCGCCACCGACCCACCTGGGCCTGGACCGCAACACGGCGGGGCTTCCGCTTTCAGAGATCGCAGCCGGCGGCGAGAGCCTGGGGCGCCCCGACCGCGGGCGGCTGCGGGGCGGCGTGCAGCTACCCGAAAATCCAGAGCTCTATCTGGTGAGGCGCCCGGACTTCGCCTACGGCTCGAGCCACGCAGTCGAAAACCTGCAGCTGGCACTGGCCAAATTTCGTCAGCACAGCGGCTACGGCGGGCCGCTGGTGGTCAGCGACATGAGCCGGCGCCGAGGCCGCCCCTTCGGCAGCCACGACTCCCACCAAAGCGGCCGCGACGTCGACATCTGGCTGCCGCTGAAGGCCGAGGTCCATGCAGTGCGCAGCTTCGACCCGAGCACCGGCGACTATCGCGAGGCGGCGGCGGCGCGGCCTTCGGACATCGACTGGAAGGCCACCTGGGAGCTGGTCAAAGCCCTACTGCGAACCGGCGAGGTGCAGTACATATTTTTGACGCGCAGCCGCCAGCGCCACCTCTACGCCGCCGCCCGCGCCGACGGCATGGCGCTGAGCGCCCTGGGCGATATTGTGCAGTTCCCGCGGCGTGCCCAGACCGCCATCGTGCGCCACGCGCCCAACCACACCAAGCACCTGCACGTGCGCTTCACCTGCGCCCAGGCCGAGCGCCGCTGTCGGTAGCCAGGAACCCCGCCCAGTGACCGCGGGCGGGCTTCGTGCTATCGACTGCGCTCACGCGCGTGGGGACAACGAGGCAACAGATGGCAGTAGTCGAGACCACATATGGCCGCGTCGAGGGCGAAACCCGCGGCGAGCAATACGCTTTTCGGGGCATTCCCTTTGCGAAGCCGCCCGTCGGTAGGCTGCGCTTTTTGCCTCCCCAGGCGCCCGAGCCCTGGAGCGGCACGCGGGCGGCGCTGGAATTCGCCCCCTCGGCGCCCCAGATGCCGAGCCCCTTCGCCGGTCTGGGCGCCGACGGCCCCCAGAGCGAGGACTGCCTCTACCTGAACGTCTTTACACCCGGGCTCGACGACGGGCGCAGGCCGGTGCTGTTCTGGATCCACGGTGGCGCCTTCATCATGGGCAGCGGCGGCGGCCCGCTCTACGACGGCAAGAACTTCGTGACGCGCGGCGACGTGGTGGTGGTCACCATCAACTACCGTCTGGGCGCCTTCGGCTACCTGCCCCTGGGCGAGCATGGCGGCGACGCATGGGGCGCCACGGCCAACGCCGGACAGCTCGATCAAATCGCGGCCCTCGAGTGGGTGCGCGACAACATCGCGCGCTTCGGCGGCGACCCGGAAAACGTGACTATTTTTGGCGAGTCGGCCGGCTCCTTCGCGGTCACCACCCTCCTGGCCATGCCCGGAGCCCAGCGGCTGTTCCACAAGGCCATCGGCCAGAGCGGCGCCTCCTTCGAGCTGCGCAAGGCCAGCGAGCGGGCTTCGAGCGTGGCGCGATTAATGGACAAGCTCGGCATCGCCGACGGCGACAGCCAGAAGCTGCAGGATGTGCCAGCCGATGTGCTACTCGCAAACCAGCTGGCGGGCTCGCGCGACGGTCTGGCCGCGTTCTTTCCGGTCGTCGACGGCAAGACCGTGCCCCAAGACCCGCAGCTGGCCATTGCCCGCGGTGAGGTGGCGCAGGTGCCGCTGGTCCTGGGCACCAACCGCGACGAGATGAACCTCTTCATGGCGGCCATGCTCAAGGAGCTGGACAAGCCCATGGAGCCCCAGCAGGTCGCAGCCGCAGTCGGCAGTCGCATGTCGGAGCAGGCCCGGGGGCGACTGCTCCAGGTGCTCGAAATTTACCGGGCGTCGCGGCAGGCGCTGTCACTGCCGGCCCAAAACCGCGCGCTCATGATCGCGCTCACGGGCGACGTGACCTTCCGCATCCCGGCCACGCGCTACGCCGATGCCTTCGCGGCGCACCAACCCGCCACCTACATGTATCTCTTCCAGCAGGAATCGCCCGCCATGCGCGGCGCCCTGCGCTCCTGCCATGCCATGGAGATTCCCTTCGTCTTCGGCACCATCGACGCACCGATGCAGGATCGCTTCGCGGGCGCCGGCCCCGAGGTGGAGCGCCTGAGCCAGACCATGATGGACGCCTGGATCGCCTTCGCGCGCAGCGGCAACCCCTCCACGCCCCAGCTCGGATGGGAGGCCTACGATTCGGGGCAGCGCGCCACCATGATCTTCGACGCCTCCCCACGCGTGGAAAACGCCCCGCTCGAAGCAGAGCGCGCCGCCTGGGACGGCGTGCTGTAACGGGCTCACTCGGGCCAGTCGGGCGTGCCCCGCAGCTCCTCGGGAATCTCGGCGACGCGGCGGGCCACATCCTCGACCGTGCAGCCCCGGGGTAGCCGCATCACGAAGCTCATCTGGGGCTTTTTGAAGTTCTTGCGCTGGGCCGTCAACCGCGCGCCGGCCTGCTCGATGGCGACGCGGTAGGCCTCGGCGGCTTTCGCCATCTGGGCCACCGCCACGCCACCCACGTTCAGCTCCACCACGCTGGACAGCTCGAGCACGTAGACCATCACCCAGAAGAAACCGGTGGCGAAGACCGCCACCAGCTCCAGGCCCAGGCCCCAGCACAGGCCGATGAGCGCGCCCATGATGGTGTGGCCGGTGTGCTTGGAGGCGCCCACGTCGGTGCGAAAGCGCAACAGCCCGCCGATGCCGAAGATCACGAAGGCCATCGAGGGATTGACCGAGCAGATGATGGCGATCAGCGCGCCGACCACCGAGTAGATGATCAGGGTCTTGCGCTGCTCGAGGTCCTCGAGCATCAGCGGCCGGCCGCGGTGGACCGGGTGGTAGGCGATGATCGCCCCCGAGAGCGTGGCTGCGCACAGGATGGCGGCGTAGTGCAGGTAGTGCTCGGGCTCGGCGAAGGCCGCCCAGCCCGGTCCCAATTTCACTTCACCGGCGATTGGATCCATGCGCGCCGAGGCTACCACGGGCGGCTACCACCGGGCGCGATCGGCTGCGACTACTCGACCGCCCAGGGATCGCCGATCTGCTTGGGCCCCTCGGCGATGCGATCGGCGATGCGCTGGCGCAGGGCCTCGATGGAAGCGCGCAGCCAGGCCCGCGCCTGATTCCAGTCCTCGACGCTCACCGCCTCTTCGTGGGCCGCGGCGGCTTCGCGAACCACGGGCCAGATCTGCTCCTCCCAGGTCAATAGCTGCGCTTCCACCTTTTCGGGCGTGAAGGGGCCATCACGGAACTCCTGCAGCAGCTCCAGGTAGCGCTCCTGGTGGGTGGCCAGGGACCAGGTCAGGCCGTCGCAGCTGGAGAGGCGCTGGGGAATGTTGAAGGGCGGGCGCGACTCGGGCGCGCAACCCAGGGTGGTGTCGTCCCACTCGAACCACATCGTCGTGGTGGTGTTGTCGACGTTGAAGGCGTTGTCGAGGTCCCAGGCGATCAACCAAAAGCGGCTCTGGGCTTCTTCCTCGTACCAGTAGTAGTTGTGGTTCCAGCAGCTATCGCCGGTGCAGTACCAGTGCAAGAGGCCATCGTGCTTGCCGATGGACCAGTTGGCCGCCAGGTAGCGCAGGCTGTAGTCCACGTCGATGAAGGACTCGAGCACTTCGGGCTTTTGCTCGAGCGGGGCGGCCGCAAGCGCCTGACCAAAGGCGAGGAAGCCGTCGAGCGAGGGGTTTTCGTCCTCGTTGGTCTTCAAAAGCTCGATCAAGGCCTCTTCGGTGATGGCGTTGCCGTCTGCGTCCAGGGGCCAGGCTTCCTTGAAGAGGTTGCCCTTGCCGCCTTCGCGGAAGCGGCTGCGCGTCAGGCGGCCGTCGATCTGCTCGATCAGGGCGAAGATCCCATGAAACTCGCCGTTGATGAGTAAGCGCGCGTGCACCGCGCGCGAGGTGGGCAGGCCGAATTGGGCGTTGAGCCAATATCCCAGACGCTCCTTGAGCATCGACGGATCGTTGTTCATGGCGTGGAACTGCAGCTTGCGCAGGCCATAGAACTTCGCGTCCGGGTCCTTCCAGTTGAACTTCACCTTGGTCGAGAGCTTCTGGCAGGTCTTCTTGCCACCGGCATCGACGCAGCGGCGAAAGGCGCCGATGGAGCCCTTGTAGCGAATGCCCACGGGACCGATTTCCTCGCCCTCGAAGATCATCGAGCCCTCCACGTATTGCTCGGCCTGGGGGTCGGCATCGAGGAAGGCCAGATCCTTTTCGCTCAGGCGTAGCTCATAGGTTCGGAGCTGGTTCTGGTCGTAGATGTAGGCGGCGGGGTCGGTAGGTGCGAGGCTGAAGGGGCCATCGTCGACGCCAGCGTCGGCGCGCACCGTGCGCTCGATCATGCGCCGCCCGCCGTCGCCCGCAATACCGGCCTGAGGTTCGGCCTGCATCTCGGTTTCAGTCTCGCCTCCACCGTCACCGCAGCCGGCGAGGGCCCAGGTGGCGGTGCAGGCGAGCAGTCCCCAACACAGTGCGCGACCGGCGCTTCGCAGGATTTCAGCCGGCATCATCTTGGCCTCCATCGTCCTCGGGGGTTTCGGTGGCGGCATCCTTGAGGACCCCGGAGCCCGCGTCCTGCGCGGTGTCCGTCGGCAGTTCGCAGCGGCAGGCTTCGTCGAGGGGCGCGCAGTAGGGCTCCAGCGCGGTGGTCGAGAAGGGGCCGCCCCCGGAGACGCCCCGCAAGCAGCAGTGTTCACGGGCGGCTTCGCAGCTGCTGTCGCCGCAGGCGATGCGACCGGCCTCGGCGACGCCCGTGCCTTCCACGACACCGGTTACCGGCATCGTGCACAGGGAGATGAACTCGTAGGGCAACACACGGCTGCGGGTGCAGAGGCGCCCTTCGACGAGGCAGCTCTCGCCCGGGTGGCACAGCCGGTACCGGTTGGCCGTGTCGCAGCGGTCGGCGCACTCGATGCTGTCGTAGGTGAACGAAGCCTGGTTGAAGGTGCCGCAGCAGACCTGGGCACCCGGGCAGTCCTCGTCGCCGTCGCAGCGCGCCCCGACCAGCAGGCTGCAGGCGCCCGCATCCATCGCGGTAGCGAACTCGCCGCTCCATTCGGGCAAAGGCGGCAAGGGCGGGCCGGCATCCACCGCATCCACGGCATCCATGTCCGCGGCGGCGGCGTCCATCCGCCCGGCAGGACGGCCAGCGTCGTCATGGCTAAAACCGTCGTCATCACCGCAGCCGAGCGACAGGCCCAGTGCGCAGCAGGCGAACCAGTAGGCCCGCCCCAGTCGTTGCCACCACCTCTCCATGTTGTCCCCTCTCGACTCCTGCAAAACGCGGTACCAACACCGCCAGGCCCGGAAACCTACCCAATTTTGGGGGTGCGTCCAGCAAAATTGCTGGATCAAAGATCGCTAATTGACCCGGATCCCGAAGGCGACCATAGTTTCACGCGTTTTTGAAAGCTTCGAGCACTCGTCCGCTCCGCCCCCCACTGCGCCGTGCCCCAGCCCGTAATTCCCGAATCCTCCCTGGACGCGCTTCAAGAGGCCTCTAGGACCCGCTCCTCGGCACGCCCGGCCGGCCAGCGCCTCGACGGCATCCAAGAGCTGCTGGGCGAGGCCCTGCCGGCGATGGAAACGGCCGTGCAGCAGGCCTGCCGGGGCCCCGAGCCCCTCGACCAGGCCTCGGCCCAGCTGGTGATGGCCGGCGGCAAGCGCGTGCGGCCCATCACGGCGCTGCTGATCTGCAAGGCCTGCGGCGGCGACCCGTCGCGGGCGGTGCCCCTGGCCGCGTCCGTGGAGCTGATCCACTCGGCCACCCTGCTGCACGACGACGTGATGGACGAGGGCGAGGAGCGTCGAGGGCGCCCGGCCAGCCGTCTTCTCTGGGGCAACCTGGTGAGCGTGCTGTCGGGCGACCTCCTGCTGACCAGCGCCCTGCAGCTGGTGCTCGAGGCGGGCATCGAGGGCGCCATGCAGGACACCCTCGACACCATGCAGGCGCTGATCGCCGGCGAGGTTGCCCAGCTCGAGGCCCGCGGCCGCCAGGACCTGGGCGTCGAGGGCTACCTGGAGATCGCCCGCGGCAAGACCGCCTCGCTCTTCGCCTGCGCCTGCCGCCTGGGCGCCCGCGCTGCCGGCGCTTCAGACGCCGTCATCGACGCCGTCGGCCGCTTCGGCGAGCGCGTCGGCATCGCCTTCCAGATCGTCGACGACGTGCTCGACCTGGAGGGCATCGACCACGAAGTGGGCAAGCGCCTGGGTCACGACCTGGCCGAGGGCAAAACCACGATGCCGCTGGCGCTGGCACTGAAAGAGGCCTCCGAGGAGCTGCATCCGCTGCTGATCGACGCCCGCGCCGGCGACACCCTGGCCGCCGCCCAGGTCTCGCGCTCCCAGGCCGTGCGCGACGCCTGCGTGCAGGCCCGGGGCTACGCCGCGCGCGAGACCGACGCCGGGCTCGCCGAGCTCGACCTCTTGCCCGAAGGGCGCGAACGGGACCTGCTCGAGGCCCTGGTGCGCAGCCTGATCGACCGGCGGACCTGAGATGACGCGCCCTGCCCAGGCCGAGCCGGACGCCGCCGCGCCCGAGAGCCCCCTGTGGGAGAGCGAGCGCATCGTCAGCGACACCGTCGGCCGTCTGATGGCGGTCTGGGGTTTCAAGCGCAACATGGGGCGGGTCTGGAGCGTGCTCTACCTGGCGGCCGAGCCCCTGAGCGCGGCGCAGCTGCGCGAGCGGCTGCGACTGTCGGCCGGCGCCGTCTCCATGACCCTCTCGGAGCTAGCCCGCTGGGGCGTGGTGCACAAGCGCTGGGTGGCCGGCGACCGCCGCGACTTCTACGAAGCCGAGGCCAACGTCTGGAAGATGGTGTCGCGGGTCATGCGCGAGCGGGAGCGCACCGAGATCGTGCAGGCCATCGAGGCCTTCGAGGAGGCCCTGGTGGTGCTCGACCACCTGGTGGCCGACGGCGAGGTGCGCAACGGGGAGCGCGTGCGCATCCAGCGCGAGCGCATTCAGAAGCTCCTGGAGCTGGCGCGCCTGGGGCGATCGATGCTGGACGCCTTGATAAGCAGCGCCCGCCTGGATGCGAGCTGGCTCACACGCTTCCGGCTGGGTCGCAGCGCCGACTGAAGGCCCGCCGGCGTTTGCACAATCGCGCAGCCTTTTGCTTCTTTTCGGTCATGCGCACGAACGGGGGCGCATCGCCGGCTGCAACGGCTGGGCTTCGGGCTACGTCCAACAGCGACGGACTTCGCCGCGGCAGACGACAGCCGCCGAAATAGGCTACAAGGCGCTCACAGCGGCGAAGCGCGAAAGCCTCCGCCGCCCTGCCCTCCGGTCCGCGCCAATCCAGTCCGGAAGTCTGTAGCAATGTCCGAAGCACAAGAAGCAGCGCCCCGCCTGATCGCCTTCGAAGGCGTCGATGGCGCGGGCAAGAGCACTGTCATCGCGCGCGTGGCCGAAGCGCTGCGGGCCTCGGGCGCGCGGGTCTTCATGCCGCGCATGGGCAAGGAGCACGCCTCGCGGCCGACGCGGCAGATCCGCAACCTCACCCGCGACCGCCGCAACCTGGATCTCACACCGCGCGCGGAGCTGCTGCTCTACTGCGCCCGTGAAGCCCAGATCCTCGATGAGCTGGTGCGACCGGCCCTGGCGCGGGGCGAGACCGTCCTGATCGATCGCTCACTGCTGACCCCGGTGGTCCTCGGCCGCGCCCGCGGCGTGCCCGCAGACGACTGCGAACACGCCGCCGCCGTGGCCGCCCGCGGCCTCGAGCCCGACCTGACCCTGGTCTTCGACGTGCACCCGCGCACCAGCCGCATCCGCAAGCGCATCGACAAGATCCGACATCCGAGCGATCAGGAGGGCGGCCGCAAGGGCTTGGCCGGTAGCGCTTTCAAGGAGCGCGTGCGCGATTGCTATGGCCAGCTGGCCAACGAGCGCGGCTACCCGCTCTTCCACGTGGAGCGGGCCACCCCCGACCAGCTGGCCGAACGGGTGCTGCGCGTGGTGCAGCACGGCGCCGGCGCGGGCGTCGATGAAAGCGAGCTCGACCGAAAGCCCCAGTGGCTGGTGGAGCCGGGCACCGATTTCATGCAAGCCCTCGAGACGCTGCCCGAAGCGGTGGCCCTGTTCTTGAGCAACGGACTCATCTGCGCCCGCGAGCTGCGCAAGCGGGCCTTCGCGCGCGACCCGCGGCTCGCCGCCTGGGCCATGGACCCCGAAGACCCGCTGCGCGATGCCATCGCCGAGCAGGTGCCCGACCTGGCCCTGCGCGCTCTGTCGCGCATGCCCCTGGGCGGCCACGACGACCTGCGTCTGAAGCTCCTGCCGCGGGCCCCCGAGGCGTCCATCACAGCCCTGCGCCATCTGCACGACGAGCGCGCCGACGCGATCCGCACGCGCCACGCCGAGAGCCATCCGAACGCCGTGCTCGAGAGCCTGGCCGGACGCGACGACGCCTTCGGCGACGCCCTGCGCGAGCGCTGTTGGAAGGGCGCAGAAGACACTTCCCGCGCCAGCAGCCTACTCTTCTGCGATGGCGACGCGGCCTGGAAGCGCCGCGAGAAACTCCTGGAGCGTCACCCGGCCGCGGGCCTGAGCAGCCTGCGCGGCCTGGGCGGCGAGCGCGTCGACGGCTGGCTCGAGCGCTACGCCGAGCGCGCCCCCAAGCGCGTGCTTTCAGCCCTGGGCGGCCGCAGCGACGATGCCGCCTACGCCCTGCGCGAACGGCTCTTCGAAACCGGCCGCGAGGTCATCGACAGCGTGCGCGGCCAGGGCGACGACGGGGCCTTTGCCCTGCGCGAGCGCGGCGTGACGCGCTGGCCCTCCACGGTCGCCCACAGCCTTTTGGGGCTGTCGGACGACCCGCGCAGCGCCGCCCTGATCGCGCGCTGCGAAGAGTTGGCCGCTGGCGACCTGCACGTGTGGCGGCGCCTTGTGGGCCTGCAAGAACGTGCGGCCTGGCCGAGCTGGGCCCGCGTGCGCACCCGCGACACGCTCTCAGAGGACGTACTCGACGATGACTGATGCCCCACGCGCGCGCCGTCTGGGCGCGTTTCTTCTCCCACTGCTATCCCTGGTCGCCTGCGACCAGAAGGACCCCAACGCCACCGGCAAGGCCGGCTCCGGCGACTTCTATCCCCTCGTCGATGGCGCGAGCTGGCGCTACGAGCACAAGAACCTCGACGGCGAGACCTGGACCGAGGAGGTCACGCTCGAAGCGGTGGACTTCGAGGGCGAGCCGGCGTTTCTGCTGGCCGACAGCCCCGGTCCCAGCGGCAGCAACAGCGAGAGCGTGCTGCAAAAGGACGGCGATGCCATCCTGCGCGTCCACAAGGAGGTCCTCTTCGACGGCAGCGTGAGCGAGGCTGTCGACTACGACCCCGGCTTCATCCGCTTCGACGCGGCCTGGCTCGAGTTCGAGGAAGGCCAAGAGCAGAGCTACGGCTACGAGCGCACCCAGCTCGATGGAAACGGCGTCGCGATGCCCACCGAGATGCGCGAACACCGCTACACGCTGGTGAACAGCGACGCTGTGGTCGAGGTCCCGGCCGGTGACTTCAGCGGCTGCCTGGAGATCCGCCGCAAGCGCGTGCGCGAAAGCGGCGACATCCCCGGCGCAGGCGACGACAAAACCTTCTGGTTCTGCGACGGCATCGGCAAGGTCAAGGAGTACGAAGCCGCCACCGGCAAGAACGAAGAGCTGCTCGACTGCGACGTCCCCGGAGGCGCGTGCCCCTAAGCGCCGACGAGCAGCTGACGCGCGCGCGCCGCGAGTTCAAATACCTGGTGCCGGCCGGCGGCGCCCGCGACCTTGTCGCCCACATCGCTGCGGAGTTGGCCGACCATCACCACGCCGAAAAGGGCAGCACCGCGCTGCCCAACGCGCGCCACCACACCACCACCGTTTACTTCGACACCCCCTCGCGCACGCTCTACCGGGCCGCCAAGGCCGGCGGTGCCCATCGAAAGCTGCGCGCCCGCGAGTACTACGACATTCACCCGGAGTTAGTCGAGCTGGCGACCGATCCGATGGACATGGTGCGCTACCATCCGATCCTGTGGCTGGAGCTGAAGCTGCGCGACGGCGATCATTCTGAGAAGACGCGGGTGGGCATTCCCAAGCACGAGCTGCACAATTTTTTCACCACCGGCGAGGCCAGCGCGGAGATGCTGAAGCTGCAGCGGGCCAACGCGAGCGGCGCCGTCGCCATTGAGAAATTGCGGCGCTTTGCGACTTCATTGGACGAGCCGCTGGATGCCAGCTGCGTCATCAACTACCGGCGCCGGGCCTTCCAGGACCCCGAAGGCGGGCTGCGGGTGACGCTTGACTACGAGCTTTCCGCCTTCGCACCCACGGCCGAACTCTTCGAAGCGCCCATGGTGCGCCAGCGCCTGGGACGCTCGGTGCACGACGAACCCCACTGCATCGTCGAGGTCAAAACCCACCAAGCGATGCCCGCCTGGCTGCAAGCGGCGCTCCTGCAGCAGGGGGCGAAGCAGGCCCCCTTCAGCAAGTTCATCATGGGGTCGGGCGCTGTCACCGCCGACAACCAAGGGTCCGCGAAAGAATAAGTTCCCCCTTCGGCACGCACCGGCGGGCACGCTCGCGCCGTGCGTCCTCGAAGGATTCCTCGATGTACCTCGGGTACGACTGCGGATTGTCCTCCGGGCGCCGTCCCAACCGCACTCCGCCGTCACGCACCAAAGGGGGAACTTATTCTTTCGCGAGCCCTGACGCGCACGTTCCGCCGGCGCGTCAAAGCACGTATGCTGGCGCGCCGTGAACGCCGGAGCCAAAGTGCGAGCGCGACTGCGAACCCTCGTGCCGCTGCTGCTCACGCTGGCGGTGGCGGGTTATCTGGCCTTCGGCGAACAGAACGGCGGCCCCTCGCACGACGCCAGCGAGGCCGACGGAGACGAGCCCGGAGCCGACAAGCTAAAAGTCGTATGGCTCGATCCGGTGGAGCTGGCACCGGGCGGCGCCCTGATCGCCCATGTCGAGGGGCTCAAGGGCGGCCCACTCGAAGCCGAGGTCTCGACCCTGAGCGGCAAGCAGCGCGCGGAAATCCTGCACCGAGAAGGCGATCGCGTGGTGGTGCAGCTGCCGGCCGACGCCGAGCCGGGAGCAGCCAAGCTGCGCCTGCAGCAGGGCCAACAGCGCTCCAAGGCGCGCCTCTTTCAGATCCGACCGGTGCCGCGGCGCGACATCCTACGCGACGTGCTCGGGGGCCTGGCGCTGTTGCTGCTGGGCCTGCGAACCATAGGCCAGGCCTTTCGCACCTACGCCAGCCAGCGCCTGCGCACGCTCTTGGCACGGCTGACCGAGCGCGCCTATGGCAGCCTGGGCCTGGGCGCCATGGTCGGCGGTCTGACCCAGTCGACCACCTCGGGTGCGGCCATTCTCGCCGGTCTGCTCGACGCGCGCATGGTGAGTATGAACGGCGCGCTCTTGATGATGCTGGGCGTGCAACTGGGCGCCGCGGCCGCGGGCGCACTGCTGCCGCTTATCGCCACGCGCGAGGCGCTGTGGGTGATCGCGGTGGGCATGCTCTGGAGCGTGGCGGCCGGCGATCGGCCCGCGCGCGCCTTCGCCAACCTGATCCTCGGCTGCGGTCTGCTTTTTCTCGGACTGCGCCTGATGTACGCCGGCTTCCAACCCCTGGTCGATAACCCCGGGTTATTGCCCTACCTGCACGAGCTGGGCGCCGACAGCGTGGGCGGGACGCTGCTGTGCGCGCTCTTCGGGGGCCTGCTGTGCGCGCTTCTGCAGGGGCCGGGACCGGTCTTCGCGCTGGTGCTGAGCCTGGCCGAGTCCAGCGGCATCCTGGGTCTGCGCGCTGGGCTCGCGGTGCTCGCCGGAACCGCCCTCGGCGCCGTGCTGACGACCGCCGCCGTAGCCTGGCCCTTCGGCCCGCGCGGACGGCGCTTCACTGGAGGTCATCTTTGGCTAGGGCTCGTGGTCAGCGCCGTGGGCCTTTTGGGGCTACCGCTTTGGACGGCCCTGGCCGACCAGCTGGTCGCCGGCGATCCCCACACGGTTCGCTACGGCGGGCGCGTGCTGATGCCCAACGTGGGGCTGCACCTGGGCGTCGGCTTCGGACTGGCGCAGCTCGCGGGCGTGCTCTTGGCGGCGCCGCTTTCGGCGGTCTACGTGCGTCGCCGCCGCGCCGCCGACGCCGCCATCCGGCAGGTGGCGGCCGAAGGCCGACGCGAGCTGACGCTCTTGCCGATCCTGGAGGCCTGCGAGCGAGCCATCGCCGGGCTCGAACAGGTCACCGCCACCGGCGAACGCGCGCCGACGGTGACCGTCGACCGGGCCATCGCCGAAGCCCACAAGGGCGTCGCAGGGCTCTTGCGCGCCGGCGGTGTGGGTCGTGCGGACATGGCACCGGCGGCCATCGCCTCGCTGCACCTGGCCTCGGCCGTGCGCGGCGGGCTGCACGTGGCCGAGCGCGCCCTGGAGCAGGGCATGTCACCGTCGGCCGACGACGCCGAAGCCCTGCGCGGGCTGCACGGGCTGCTGATGGAGGGCATCGCGGCCGTGCGTGCCCACGTGGCCGGCGAAGCGGCCCTGCGCTTCGAAGACGTGCAGGCCCGGGAGATCCGGCTCAACGCCCTGGAGGCCCAGGCGCGCGCCCCCGCCGTCGGCGCCGGCGCCGACGGCCGCTCCATCGACTACCGGCTGTGGCTAGGTGAGCTGCTGGTGGCCTACGAAGGCATCGGCAACCACCTCTACCGCCTGGCCGGCGCCCTGATGCCCGAGCGCTGAAGCTCCAGGTAGGTCACCACCCCCTGGTCCACCCGCCGCAGTCCGAAGTGGCGCACGAGCCGCTCGCGGGCGGTCTCGGGGAAGCCATTGGCAAGAATGAAGACGCGACGGCCACGGGCCATCAGCTCGGCGGCCAGACGCGGCCCATCACGCCCCTGGTCGCGCGAGCAATCGACGATGACCAGATCATGATGCAGCTGCTCGGCCACCACGGCGCTGCGATTGATGGCCCAGACGAAGACCGCCGAGCGCTCCGGCAGGCGCCCCGAAGCCGCCGCGTGCATGGCCGCTGCGAGACCGCGGTGCTTTTGGCTGATGGCCACGTCGGTGGTCAGATGGATCGCGGCGGCGTAACTCAAGCAAGCGGCCAGCGCCGCGCTGAACAAGACACGAAAGGCGGCCCGCCGACGCAGGGGCCAGGCGAGCACCGGGAGCGCGGCCAAGATCAGCGGCGCGATCATGTGCGTGCGATGGGCCAGGTCGAGCACCATCAAGGCGTTGCTGATGGGCGGTAGCGCCGCCCCGAGCACCGCTCCCAGCGAGGCGGCCGGCATGGACAACGCAAGCCCCTCGAGGCTGAGCGCGAGGATGATGGCGGCCAGGGGCACCATCTCGAGCAGGTAGCGCTGGTTGAAGCCAATGCCGTCGGTGCGCGCCGAGCCGGCCAGCGCGAAGAGGGCGACGATGCCGAAGAGCGGCAGCGCGCAGCTGATGAGCTCGCGCCGCAGGGCGGCCGTTTCGGTCGAAGCTCCCGCGCGGCGCGGGATCAGGGCCAGCGCCGCAAGCAGCAGGGCCAGGCCCATCCAGGGGCACGACTGCAGCAGGGCCTTCTTGGCAACGCCGTAAAACACGAAGGCGCCGCTGTCGGGGTCGGGCGATAGCGCGAAGCTGCCGAAGCTCTGGGGCGGGCGCAGGCGGTAGTCGACGACGCGAAAGAGCGCGCTCAGCAGGCTGTCGTCGATGCCCAGGCCGGAGCCACCTGCAGCGCTCGCCGGGCCCGGGCCGCCGCCGCCTCCACCGCCCATGGCCGCATAGCCGGGGCCCTTGGAGACTGGATTGTAGAAACCGAGGCGCGCGCGGTTGATGAGGGAATTGGCGAGCAGGGGCAAGCCCGCGGCCAGACCAAAGCTCACGGCGCTCTCGCCGCGGCGCGGCGCATGGAGCAGCACCGTGAGCCCCACGCAGGCGGTAAACACCAGGTTTTGGTAGCGCACGCCGGTGGCGAAGCCGCACAGGAGCCCCGCACAGGCGAAAAGCAGGAGCCTATCACCCGCGCGCGCCCGCGATACGAGCACAACGGCCGCGGTGCACAGCAGCACGCTCAGGCTGTGGGACCAGATTCCGACCGCGTATTCGAGACTGTGGCTGAAGAGCAGCAGACACAGGGCCGCGAGCCAGGGCGAGATAGGGCTCGTGCCGATGCGCCGCAGATGCACGAAAAGCAGCGCCGCGGTCGCCAGATAGCTCAGCAGGTTCAGCGACAGAAGCCCGCGCAGCCCCAGGGGCGCGAAGGGCTGGGCGAAGAAGGCATAGAGCGGCGGCATCGTGATCGCCGGCGGGGCCGCGGGCTCGAGGCCGACCTGGGGCCGAAAAAAGGCCAGCTCGTCGCTCGGCGTCAGCCCCTCCAGGTGCGGCAGAGACAGCCGGCCGTGGCGCAGGGCCACCACAGAGGCCAGGTGATGGCTCTCGTCGATGGTGAACAGCCCCGGCTCGGCCCAGACCTGCAGCGCCGCGCCCGTCACGGCCAGCAGCGCGAAAAACAGCACGGGCCTGCCCCGGGTGCTCGCCATGGCTTCCCCTTATGCGAAGCCCCCGCGGCGAACGCAACCGCCGTGTCCGTTTCGCGCCCAGGGCCGAGAAATGGCAGAATATCGGAAGCGCCGTGTGGCCTGCCCGCTCCGGGTGACGCGTCGCAGCAAGGATTGGACTGCCGTATGAAATCGAAACTTCTGCCGCTCTTGGGGGCCCTCGCGTTCGGCCTCTGCCTCGCCCCCGCCCAAAGCTCCCTGGCCAAGCCCCTGGAGGGCGACACCGTTCGCATCTTCGGCCTCGGTGAGCTGGGTCTGGGCGGCAGCCTCAGCAACGACGCCTCGATGGGCGAGGTCGATCTCAGCCCCTCCTATGGCGGCGCCCTGGGCGTCGACTTCGGCCTCCACGACCTCTTCGCCGCAGGACTGATGTTGCGCGTGGTCTCCTACAAACCGACCGCGGAGATCATCGAAGACCTGCAGGCCAACGCCGTATTGATGGCGATGCAGAGCGGCTCGGTCAACGCCAGCGCCAGCGCCGAGACGGCGGTGCTCGGCGGCCGCTCGTCAACCTTCGACATCGACCTCTATCCGCGCCTCAGGCTGCCCTTCCCCGCCATCGAGCTCTACGCCATGGTGCCCTTCGGCCTCAGCACACTTTCGCCGCCGGACGGGGCCGAGTCCGAAGGCGGCTGGAACTTCGGCATCCACGGCGGCGTGGGCCTGCGGATGATCGCCGTGCTCCAAATCATCGCCCAATTCGGCCACAGCTGGCACTACTTCGACAGCGGCGACATCAGCGAGACCACCTTGAACCTTGGCCTCGCGCTCGGCTTTTAGAGCAGCGACCGGTCACAGGCGTCCGAATCCTGCGCAATCGCGCTTCTGCACGGGAAAGCACGGCGGGCGCCGGCGATCGGCCCCGGGACTGGAAAAAAGCCTCGATCCGCTCTACACCACCCACGCCCGAGGCGCGCCCCGTGCGGCGCCCGGCCCACCGCATCCCGCGCCCTACGGGGCCTGCCGAATGGAGCGTGCATCGTGACGACAGCGACCGACGAATTGGGACTCGAAGCAGCCGAACGCCTGGCCAGGGCGGCCACGGAACTCACCGAAGCCGCCCGCCAGCGCATGGTGGAGCTGACCGAGGGCGGCCGTCAGATCGATGCCCATCAGGTGACCGCCGACCGCGTCGCCTACGCCGCCACCGAAGCGCGCGCCGCCAGCGAGTTGGTCGCGCTCGTGCGCGGTGACGAAGCGCCGGGGCTGCCGGTGCAGTTCGCCGTGGCCGGCGCCGCCGACCTGGCCAAGACCGCCCACGACCGCATCTGGCCCGTGGTCGAGCAGCTCGGCCTGGGCGAAGAAACGCTGGCCAAGACCTACCCCGACGAAGTGCGGCAGCTGTTGCGCCGGGCGCTGTCGGACGACCTGATCTGCGCCCTGGGCCGCAGCGTGGCTGAACAGGGCGGCAAAGTTTTCCCCGCGCTCGACGAAATGCACGACGAAGTGCGCCGCAGCGTGCGGCAATTCGCCGACAAGGAAATCGCGCCCCACGCCGAGCACATCCACCGCCACGACGACCTGGTACCCGAGCGCTTCATCGAGCAAATCGGCGAGCTGGGCTACTTCGGCATGAGCGTACCCGAGCAATACGGCGGCGCCGAAATGGGCAACCTGGCCATGATCCTCACCACCGAGGAACTCTCGCGCGCCTCGCTGGCCTCGGGCGGGTCGCTGATCACGCGCCCCGAAATCCTCACCAAGGCCCTCTTGGCCGGCGGCACCGACGAACAGAAGAGCACCTGGCTGCCCAAAATCGCCACCGGCGAGCTGATGGTCGCCATCAGCGTCACCGAGCCCAACGTGGGCAGCGACGTGGCCTCGGTCAGCTGCAAGGCCACCCCCGGCGAAGTCGACGGCAAGAAGGGCTACCTGATAGACGGCGCCAAAGCCTGGTGCACCTTCGCCGGCCGCGCCGACGTCATCGCCCTGCTCGTTCGCACCAACCCCGACTCCAGCGCTGGCGCCAAGGGCCTATCGCTCTTCGTGGTGCCCAAGCCGCGCTTCGAAGGCCACGAATTCGAGGTCAAGCAAGACCACGGGGGCACCCTCGTGGGCAAAGCCGACGCAACCGTGGGTTATCGCGGCATGCACTCCTTCACGCTCGGCTTCGAAAACTTCTTCGTACCGGCGGAAAACCTGGTGGGCCTGGACAAGGGCCAGGGCCGCGGCTTCTACCTGCAAATGGCGGGCTTCGCCGCGGGGCGTTTGCAGACCGGCGGTCGCGCCTGCGGCGTCGGCCAGGCTGCGCTCGAAGTCAGCTGCGACTACGTCAACCAGCGCGTCCAGTTCAAAAAGCCCACCATCGAATTCCAGCTCACCCAATACAAACTCGGCCGCATGGCCGCGCGCCTGGCCGCAGCCCGCGCCATCACCTACACGGCCGCCCGCGCCATGGACGAAGACGAGCGCGTGGCCGCCCCGCTGGCAGCCCAGGCCAAACTCCTGAGCTGCGACGTGGCGGTTGAAATCACCCAGGACGGCCAGCTGCTGCACGGCGGCTGGGGCTACGCCGAGGAATACCCCATCAGCCGCTACGTGGTGGACGCGCTGGTGCTGCCGATCTTCGAGGGCGTGAAACCGATCCTGTCGCTGAAGGTCGTGGCGCGCAGCTTGTTTGCGAGCTGAGGGTCGCGGGCCCCGCTCTCGTGCCGGGCCGCGAGATCCGCTCGGAAAACCTCGAGCGCATCACGCCGGGCGCCGTAGTCACCCGGGGCCTGGGGCGCTCCTACGGCGACAGCTCACTGCCGCCGGACGGCGTACTGGAACCGGTGGGCACCACGCTGGCGACCGCATCTTGAGTTTCGCCCCGGATACGGGCGTCCTACTCGCAGAAGCCGACCTGCCATTGGTGGAACCCAATCGCGTGCTGCTTCCGCGCGGGTGGTTCACGTCGGTCACGTCGACAGGCCGGACCCAAGGGGCCTCCCTGGCGGAGAACGAAACGAGCTGCGCCGACGCCAAGCTCATGCTGAGAGCGCTCGGTGACGTTCCGGAGACGCACTTCGACGTGTGAACGGAGGCCGGTGACCCCGCTACCAACACAGCGAGGCGGGGCTTGCAGCAGGGCTTCTTCCGTTTGATCGATAGGCAGGTGCAGGCTGTGTGGCCGGGCGCTCGCCGCACAAACTGCCATGGGTTTATCTTCAGCGCACCTGGGAGCAGCGGGCTCGGCCAGGCGGCGGTTCAGGGTGGACTCGGTGTTGGAATTGGCCGTGTGCGGTTTCCCTCGCGGTCGTCGCCCCAGGTGGGTGCGGAGCTGGCAATTGTAGGGGGCGTCGGTGTCCGGCGTCGACCGCGGAGATGGGGATTGCCCGGTGCGGTTCCCTGAAGGTGGTCCTCGATGAACTGTCGCTACGTCGAGGAAAGCGCGAAGCCCGCGACAACTCTGTTTGCAGCCGCTGATCTCGCAACAGACGCGGTGTCGATGGTCGAAACGGGTCAGAAATCGCCGACAGCCGGTCGGACTGCCAAATTCGACAAACCGCAAGCCACCGCCGACATCACTACCATGGGGTATGGGCCCACCCGCCGGAACCAAGGCCCCCCCTCCTCAGCGCCCCCCCCGAGCGGCTCCTACGCCCCTCCCGCCCGCACCTGCTGCCGATGACGCAACGCGATATCGCCGGCCCACAGTCTGAGTAACTCACGGCCAAGAGCATCCTGAAACGGACTCTGGCCACGCTCGGCCTGCAGCCCGCTCAGCGCCGCGACCACGTCGTCACACAGCAAGAGCCCGACCCGCGCAGCCAGGCCGCGTACGGCCCCGATCCATGCCTCCAGATCGATGGCACCCGCCGAAGCCAGCGCCGCCGCGGCATCGTCGACCTTTTTGCGCGAAAGCCACGGGATCGCCTTGGACACCGCCTTCTCGGCCGTGTCGAGTTCGGCTGCGCTGGCGATGCCCTCACCGTAGCCCGCCTGTTGGCGCCGCACCGTGGCGGCCAGCTCGATCGCCAGCTCGTGGGGATCGAGGGCGTCGAGCGCCGACAGGCCGTGTGCGTGCATGAACAATGCGCGCGTCAGCTGGAAGACCATGGCGGTCTTGGGCAAGGTGGCCACGCTGCGCGGCACCATCAGCGCGATGGGCTCGCTCAAGACCACATCGATGGCGGCGCCCGCTTGCTGGTGCACGTAAAGGTCGAAGTCGCTGGCGCCGACACAGCGCGCAACCCGATCGGCCGCCATGCGCAGCGGCTCGTTGGACTCTTCGGCCACCCGATCGCGACGGCTGACGCCGTAGCGCCCGAGATCGGCTGGATGCAGCCGACTCAGAACCGGCAGCAGCGTGTGGGCCAGCACCGCGGCCGGCCCCTGAATCAGCCCCATCGGATCGAGTTCGCCGAGCAGCTTGGCGGAGACCGGATCCCCACTGGCCACTGGCATCGCTTGACGCGCAGTCAAGGCCACGCGCTGCTCGCCCTCGGCGGCGTCGAGCAAGAGCAGCGGCTGGCCGATGGCCGCCGCCTCGTCCTGACGCCCCGACGCCTCGTGCGCCGCAGCCAGGCCGGCCCACAGCGTCGCCTGCTCGGGGTGTTCGGCCAGCTGCGCGCGGTAGACCTCCACGGCCCGATCGCTGCCCCCCTGGGAAAGCAAAAGCCGCGCATAGCGATCCCAGAGTTCGGGATCGTCGGGCTCCCGGCGACTGGCCTCCTCCAGCGTGAGCAAGGCGCGTTTGGCGTCGCGCAGTCCTTCGAGTTGGGCGCCAGCGATGGCCACGGCGCTCTTGCCGACGCGCCGCCCGGCCTGACGCTCGAGATCCATGTAGCCGCGCATGGCTTCGATGTAGCGCTCCCAGCTGAAGTGCTCCCCGATCTGCCGGCGGTAGCTGGCGTCCGCCTGGGAGCCCGGCCCCTGGATGCCCAGGGCCTCGAAGCTCGTCTGCTCTGCGTCCTCCAGCTTGCCCTGCTGGATTTGACCGCGCGCAAGTGCAAGCAGAGCCTGGGCCCGACTCGCCTCGTCGGACGCCGTCTCTACCAGTCGCGCCGCGATCTCCAGACCCGCGTCGATGCGGCCGGCCTGCTGGTGCAGCCCGCCCATCAGGGCCAGCGCCTCACGGTTGTCCGGCTCGATGCGCAAGACGTCCTTGAGGCTGCGCTCGGCCTGGGCCAAGTCGCCCAATCGCTCGATGGCCAGGCGCGCCAGGGCCAGCTGCGCCCGGGCCCTGAGCTCGCGATCGGTGCTGGCCTCGATGCAAGTCTCGAGCGTGCTGGCGGCCCGCGCCCACTGGCCGCTGGCGTTGAGCAGCGCCGCCAGCAGCTGCAGCGCCGGCACATGCCGCGATTCCTGCGAAAGCGCGCGCTCGGCGGCGTTGATGCCCGCGGTCAGATCGCCGAGCTTACTCGAACGCAGACTCGCCACCTCCGTGTAGAGTTCGGCCGCGCGCTGCCCACCACCGCAGCGGTCGGCCGCCCGTGAGAGCAACTCACACAGCCGCGCGAGTTCACCGCTGGTTTGCAAGAGCTCGATCAGCAGCCGCGCCGCCTCCGTCGAGGCGGGCTCGAGATCGAGGGCCTGCTCCAGATCCTGCACCGCGCTGGCCGTATCGAGCCCATCGCGATGGGCCCGCGCCGCCGCCAGAAAGAGCGTGACCGCGAGACCGCTGTCGGTGCCCACGCGCCGCTCGCGCCGCGCCGCTTCAGACAGCGCCCCCGCCTCGCCCAGGGCGAGTGCGACCCGCGAAAGCCCGCGCGTGGCCACCAGGCTCTCGGCATCGAGCGCCAGCGCCATGCGGTAGGCCGGCAGCGCCCGCTCCGGACTGTCCTGTTCGTAGCGCTCGGCGACCTCCAGGTGGTGGCGTGCAGCGGCCATGGGGTCGCCTTCGGCTCCTGCCAAAACCGAGAGATGGGCGATCACCTCCCCGTCGGCGCCGCGCGAGCGAGCGTCGTCGATGAGGGCTTGCAGCGCTTCGAGGTCGCCGCCACTGAGTTCCAGGAGCTCGCGGTAGGCCCCGCTCGCGGTCTCCTCTTCGTCATCGGCAGCGCCGGCCTCGAGACGCAGGTGGGCCAGGTCGCGCAGCAGCGATGCCCGATAGGCCAGGTCGGAACAGTGGCCCAGGTGTCGCTCGTAGAGCCCGCCCAGCTGCTGTCGATCCTTGGGCTGCGAGAGCGCGCCCTCCAACGCAAGCATCGCGCCCAGGTGGCTCGGCGCCCGCTCGAGCAGCGCCGTGTAGCTGGCCATGGCCGCCTTGGTATCACCGAGCAACTCGGCCTCCACCGCGGCGGCGCGGAAGAGCGCCTCGAGCCCCAACCAGGGCTCGGCCGTCGCCTCGGCCTCTTCGCGCAAGACCTTGGACAGGCCCCGATAGTCACCGCCTGCGGCCACCAGCCGCGAGCGGGCGTCGGCGGCCGGGCGGAAATCCGGAGCCGCCGTCAGCGCACGCGCGTAGGCGGCCAGCGCCCGCTTCGGATCGTCGAGCTCCTGCTCGTAGACCATGCCCTGCTCGAACGCCAGGTGCGCCACTTCGCGGTCGCTGCGGCTGCTGTCGATGCGGGCCTGCAGGGCCCGGGTCAGGTCTTCATGGCGGCGTGCCTTGCGCAAGGCCGACAAAAGCGCGCGATGCGCTGCCAGGTGGCCGGGGTCGGCATCGAGAGCGCGCGCGTAGTGCTCGACGGCATCGTCGACGCGCCCGATCTGAAGCTCGCACAGCCGCCCCATCTCCGTCGCGAGCGTGGCCTGATCCTCCGCAGATGTAGCCACCGAGAGGCGCTGCTCAAACGTGGTCAGAAGCTCATCCCAGCGCTGTTCGCGGCGGTAGATCTCCGACAGACGACGCAGTGCCAGGCGGTGCTCACCGTCCACCTCGAGCAAACGCCGCAAGCGCTCGACGGCCAGCGCCGGCTGCTCCATGCGATCGGCGGCGACACAGGCAGCGCGGTACATCAGGTCCGCCCAGCGCGGCCCCGCGTCGAGCAACTGCGCTTCGCGATCGAGGTATTGCAGCAAGCGGCCGTAGTCGCTGGCGCGATCGGCCGCGCGCTGCAGCGCGTGCATCGCCATCAGATCGCGTTCATCGCGCTCGAGGATGCGCTCATAGGCATGTATCGCCGCGGCGAAGTCACCCAGCCGATCCTCGCGGATGGCGCCGATGCGCATGAGGTAATCCTTGGCCTGCGCAGCGTCGGCCGCATGATCGACGACGCGCTCGTAAACCTCGGCCAGCTCCTCGAAGCGACCCAGGCCGGGCAGTAGTCGGTCGAGCGCCCTGAGCGAAAGCCCGTGATCGGGGACCAGGGCCAGGGCCGCCTTGTAGCGCTCGACCGCCGCCGCCGCGTCATCGAGCCCGCTCTCCTCGATCTCCCCAAGGCGAGCGAGCAGATCGGCGCGGGCCGCGGGCTCGCCCTCGAATTCGAGCTCGCTCTGGTAGACCTTCAGCAGGCCCCTTTGCTGGCCCGAGCGCGCATAGAGCCCCCGCAGGGCCGTGCGCACCGGCTGGTGCCCCGGATCGATTTCGAGCGCCTGCAAATAGTGGCGTTCGGCAAGGGCGATGTCCTGCAGCTCCCGCTCGGCGATCTCACCCATGCGGTAGCTCAGTTCAACCCGATCGAAGACCTCGGTGGTCACCGAAAGCTGCTGTTCGAGCACCGGCAAAAGCTCGGCGTGGCGACCGCCGCGGGTCAGCAATTCGGCCAGCCGCGAAAGCCACACGCGATCGTCGGGCAACTGCGCCACCGCCGCGCGCAGCGCCGCGATGCCCTCATCGAGTTCGCTCAGGTGCTCGACCAGAACCTCGGCCATGCGCGCCTGGGCCGCAGCTGCCACCGCCGGCTGCTGTGCCCGAGCCGACTCCTGCTCCAGCGCCTGCACCAACTTGCGCCACTGGCCCTGCGAATAGGAGAGCCGCTTGATCGCCTCGCCTGCACCGCCCACGTCCGGGTCCAGCGCCAGCGCTGCCAGGTAGAGTTCCAGCCCCTGCCCGGGCGCGTCGAGGCGCAGCTCGGAAAGACGCGCCCGCTCGGCGATCAGCGCTGCCCTGAGCGACGGATCCTGCTCGACGGCCGCGGCCATTTGTTCGAGGGTGCGATCGAGTTCGCCAAAGCGCCCCAGCTCACGCTCGAGCCGCGCCGCCGCGCGTAGGGCGTCGAGGTTTTTGGCGTCCAGTCCGACGGCGCGCTGGTAGGCGTCGAGCGCATCGGGCTTGCGCTTGAGACGTGTTTCGAGCAGTTGGCCCTCTTCGTAGAGCAGGCGAGCGCGCTCGGCCGGCGTGCTGCACTGGGCCAGCTCGGCTTCGAAGAGCGGCACGGCATCGGCATTCTTGCCCTGGGACAATAACGCCCGCCGCGCGCCGCGAATGGCCGAGACGTTGTCCGCCTGTAGCTCGTGGGCCTTGAGGAAGTGCCCCGCGGCGCGCTTGAAGTCGGCGCCGCCAGCCGTGCTGGCGTAGAGCGAGCCGAGGTCGTGGTGCAGTCGGAAACGCCGAAAACGATCGTCTTCCTTGCGCAGGGCCGCCTCCATCGAGGCCGCCAGCGGCTCGGCGCCGAGGTTCACAGCAGCAGCCCCCGCATCGATCGCTGCCACGGACGGCTCGACGGAAGGCCGGGCCGCCCCAAGGCCAGTCAAGGACGGGCGCGGGGCGATCGCTCCCATAGACTTCGGGGGTGACGGCACCGAGGTCCTCCGGGGCGGGCTCGGCGTGCTGGATCGTAGCGCCGGCATTTGCCCCGACGGCGTGGGAGGCGTGGGCTTGGGAGCGTCGGTTGATCGCCCGCTCACGGCCGCCCCTGGTACAGCGGGCGGAGCCGCCGGACGCCGTCGCGCCGCGGACGGCGGTGGCGGCGGGCGCGGCGGCGCGGGCATCAGGTCCTTCGGGTCGAGCTTTTGAAACTCGATCGTCTTCTCGTCCTCGAGTTCTTCGTCCACATCCGGATCATAGAACGGCGCGGCGACAATCCGAAGCACGTCCCAACGCCGGGTGTTGCCTGGCATGCAACACAAGTGCGTCCAATCGAGGTTCTGCACCTACAACCCGACTTGGCCATTCGGTTTGAAGGTCCAAATCGACTCGAAGACAAGAAATTTCCCATCGCTCGGCTTGGTTGCTGCGCATTTATTGGTAGTGTCGCCAACACCCGCGCGCCATGGTGGCGAGGGCTTTTGCCCGCTGCCGCCCACTATTGGTCCGTCATCAGCAGCGTGCCCAACTACAGAAAACAAATCACCGCCCCTTTCCACGCGAGGACCGGCAGCGCCCCGCTGGCCACGCCCTTCGTCCACGCGATCGTTCAGACGCGCAGCAAAGCCAGAAACGGCACCCTCGAGGTCACGCGCTCTCCGGACTCCACCATGCGCCTGCTGTGCGAGGCTGGGCGTGTGGTGGCAGCCTGCGGCCGCTCGGAGCTGCTTTCGCGGCACCAGCTTATTTCACTTGTGGTTGAATACTGCGGCCTGGCCGGCTGCAACCTGAGCTGGCACGACGAGGTCGACCTGGTCAGCTTTGCCCGCCATGTCTTGCGAGGCGACGTCGATCCGCTGATGGCCATCGCCGAAGCCGCGCGCAAGGATCCCTGCGCAAAGATGGCCGACGCCTCGTTCTCGAGCGCCGACCCGACCATCCTGCGGCTGGCCGACGACTTCTCGCTATCACCCTACGACTTCAACCTGGAGGAACGCCTGGTCATCGGCGTGCTCTCGCGCGGCGCGACCACCGCCACCGCCCTGACCTCGCGCGCGGGTGTGGACGCACGCCTCGTGCGCCGCGTGCTCTACGTGCTGCGCTTGACCGGCGGACTGAAGTCCAACCAACAGCAGCCACAGGTCGAGGTCCTCGGCGGGCGACCCTCGCCGCTGGCGTTGCGGGGCGGCGACGAAGCGCACGCGCCCCCCCGGCGCCCCACCACCAGGCCCCAATACAGCGGCGCCTTCGCGATGCCGAAACCGCCGCCCCAGCTGTCGCGACCGACGCCACCGAGGAGCGAGGCTGGCAGCTACCGCTTGAGCGGCGTCTCGGTCGACAAGATCGAGATCGAAGGGACGCGCCAGGCGCTCTCCACGCCGCCGGTCGGCCATGGCCCTTCCAGCATTCCCCCGGCGCGCACGTCGGGGGTGGCGCCCCGCCTGCCCGCCCCTCCGAGCACGCTACCGGAGCGGCTGGTACGACGCTGGGAGCACCTGATCGAGCGCTATCGCAGCCTCGATCTGGAGACTCACTTTCAGTTATTGCGCGTCTCGCGCGCCGCGAGCGAGGCCGAGATGACCCAGGCCTACTTTCACCAGGTCGACCGCTGGTCGCCCGACAACCTCCCGACCGAGCTGGCCCCGCTGCGTCCCTACGCCGAGTCGATCGTGGCGCGCTTGGCCGAGGCCTTTGCCGTGGTGCGCGATCCAGCCGCCCGCGCCGCCTACATCCACGAGCTGGCAACCCGCGACGATCGCCAGGCTCGCTGAAAGCGACCGCGCTACTCGACCGGCAGCAGATTGAAGGCGTCGGTATCGAAGCGGTAGATGCCGTAGGGGCCGGCGGTGACCAGCAACGCGTCGCCGTCGAAGAGAATCTGCTCGGGCCAGCCGCGGGTGGTGAAGAAGGCCTGGGCGTAGGGCGCGCTGGCGTCCTCGATGTTCAGCATCAGGAGCCCACCGGGCACGTTGTAGAGCGCGCGGGCGTCATGGCTGGCCTGTAGCTCCGCGTAGCGGTCGATGTCCACCTCCGAAACGACCTCGAGGCCATCACGGGCGACGATGCTCAGCCGGCTGAGCTCGACATCGCCCCCGCTGGTGCCAAAGCCCCCGGGCAGCGCCGCGTCGGTGGCGATGGGCACCCCGACGCCATAGTAGCCGCCGGCCGCCACGTCGTCATGACTGACGAGCAAGTGACCGTCCTCGCTGACGACCGAGCGCACATTGCGGCCCTCGAAGCCGAGGCTGGCCTCGATCGCGACGCCGGCATCGCCCACGCTCAGCTGGTGCAGCCAGGTGTCGGCCTGCGCCTGCCCCCAGCGCAGGTCCCGGGTGTAGAGGCGCTCGCCATCGACCGCGATCAGCTCACCGGGAACGTTGACCGCATCGCCCACCACCAGCGCCGCCGGGTCGGAAGCGTCGACCTCGCGATAGAAGTAGCGCACGTGGGGACGCTCGTCGCCCTCGAGTTCGTAGGGCTTGCGGAAGCTGTAGTAGAGCTTGTCGCCCTGGGGCAGCACCCGCACCGACTCCTCGGAGCGATCCATGGTCTGGGTCTGACCGAAGCGCGGCTCGCTCGGCGAGCTCAAATCGAGCGCGGTAAAGCGATAGCTGCTCCAGTAGCGGTAGCGCTCATTGTCCCAGCAGCTTTCTTCCAGCGCGAGTTCGGCCAGGTCCACCGGCTCGCCGCAGTCGCGGCTTCCGTCGAAGCTGTATGAACAGTAGCGATATTCGCCTTCGCAGATTTCGGGCCCGCCCTCGAGTGTGCGACAGGTCCGGTAGCCCTCGTAGTAACTCTCGGTCCACTCCATGCACTCGGGGTCGGCGCAGCTCGTCTCATAGTCTTGCTGCGGCCAGAAGTTGCAGACCCGCTCCCTTCCGAGCAGCTCGTCCTGGGGCTCGGCATCGACGAAAACCAGGGCGTCACCCACCACGAAGGAGCCCTCGGCCTGGCCACCGCCGAACCACAATGGCCCCATGCCGCAGCCGACGAAGCCGCCTCCGAAACCGCCGAAGTAGCCGTCGTAGCCGAAGTAACTGGGACGTACGCTGTCGCTGACGGCCTTGCCGACTTCGGCGGGTTCCTTCGGGTCGCTGAGGTCGAAGACACGCACCGTGGTCTCGTAGCTGAGTTCTTCCTTGCTGGTATCGACCATGCGATAGCTCACGCTCAGCAGGAGATCACCGGCCTTGAGCAGCTGGACGTCGGCGTCGACCTCGAAGCTCGCCAGCGCGTTCGTGGTATTCGGGTCGGCGGCGGCCTCGATGATCTCCAGCCTCGCCTGCGGAACTTCCTGGCTGCCCTCCAGGTAGGGGTCGTAGTAGTAGTCGTAGCTGGGGCGCGTCAGACGCGCGCGGTAGTCGCCGTAGCGCAGGAGACGGCCGTAGTTCGGAGCCAGCTCGACGCTGCCGAGCAACGCTGGAGCGTCGGGGTCGCCGTGGTCGTAGAGGGCGAGCGAAGACTCCGAGAGGTTGGCGCTCAAGTCGTCGCCCGCCAGGAAGCTGCGACGCACGGGCGAGTCGTGTTTCATCTGGCCGCGCAGGGTCACGGTGGAGTCGGAGAAGGTGAAAAGGTGAACGCCGGACACCTCACCCCTGTAGTGCCCCTGGGCATCGACCTCGGAGCCCTGGAATGGCAACAGCACCAGGCCACGCTCCTCGGTGCCATCGGCGGCGTTCACGCTGAGCGCGTTTTCGAGGACGCTGAAGGCGCGGTGATCCCAGCTGGCCTCCGACCAGGACCACTGCAGCGTATCGCCCGCAGCGCGGGCCAGGAGCGGCTCGGCGTTGTCGAGGTTGGTGATGTCGTAGAGGCTCACGGCGGGGGCGCGGCCACCATCGGCATCGTCGATACCCACGCCGATCAGACGCGTGGCATCGGCGACGGGGCGGAAGAAGTCATTCCAGCCCGAGACGATGTACTCGCTGCGCTCCTGGCAGCTGCCGTCGGCCCCCATGGCAAAGGCGTGGAAGGGATCCTGGCGCAGATAGGTGACGAAGAAGGCCTTGTCGCCGACGAAGAGCGTCGCGTAGAGGTCCTGCCCGGCGCCGAAAGCGCAGCTGTCGAGCGCCGACAGGGCGCCGAGGTCGGCGGCGTCGAAGGTCTGCACGGTGTTGATGCTCTGCTGCCAGTCGGTCGAGACCACGCGCAGGATGCCCTCGTGCAAGTCCATGCGGAATTGATTTTCGATGTAGCCGGCGACCTGAACCGAATCGCCTAGCACCATCGAGCCGGCCGGGTCGGAGATGTCGACGAGCGTGACCAGACTGCGGTCGTCGTTTCGCAGCCACTGCTGGTGGGCCACCATCAGCACCTCGCTGGTGGCCTGGATGTCCTGGACGTAGCCCTCCAGCTCGAGCTCGGTGACCTTGTCGAGCATCCCCGCGGTGACGTCGAAGCTGGTGACCACGGTCTGCTCCCGGTACTCGAGATAGCCCTGCTCGCTTTGCACCTCGACGCCATGGCTCGAGACCACGAAGAGGGAGCTGCCATTGTCGCCCTGTACCAGGCGGCTCTTGCGCACGTAGCCCTCGATCAAGCGCTGGTCGATCAGGACCGGTTTCGCAGGATCTGCGAGGCTCACCGAGAGCAGCAGCCCGCCGCTGCGGCTCTCGGCCCGCACATCGTCGCGACTGCCGTAATAGGCCTGATAACCGTTGAGCAAGACCAGGGCCCGGTCGCCCTGCACGTACATCTCCTCGGGCTCGCCGGCGACCGCGTAGTGACCGATGATGCTGGGTTCTGAAGGGTCGGCGATGTCGATCACCTGCAGGCCGCGGTAGGAGTTGAGGTTCAGGATGCGGCCCTGATCGAGCACGCGGTAGATGTCGCCCTCGACCACGCTGGCGCCAGCGCGGGAGTTATCAACGCCGTCGCCACCTGCTTCGGCGACCGACGGGGCAGCGGTGGCTGTGGCGCCACCTGCGCCGCCGGTACCGGCCGGCACACCCGCGGCTTGACCCGCAAAGGCATCGGCCGAGACGAAGATGCCGGCGTTATCGTCGTTGTCGGGGCCTTTGTGGCTGTCGCCTCCGCAGGCGAATGTCCCGAGAAGGGAAATGCAGACGATCCAAAACAGCGTGCGCGTATGCATGGCGGGCCTCCGTGAAAGCTCTCTCTGAGCCAATACGCAAGCCCCATGCCAGCGCCCCTCGCCCTCTGAATTGTGCGGACTTCGGCGAACCTCGCCCCCTCCGCCCCGCGCGCACGCGAAATCTGCGCCGGGGCTGTGCCATTGTGTGCCGAGTTAGGGCCCGGGCAGCCGGAAGTCATCCGTATGGGGCGTGACGGCGGGCACGCCCCATACGGATGACTTCCGGCTGCCCGGACCCTTACGGACTATTCGCGCTCGATGCGCGCCAGCGCCGTGCGCGCCGCTTCGCGCACGCCCGCGTCGGGGTCACGCTCGGCCGCCTCGCGCAGCACCGGCAACGAACGACGCTGACCAGCATTGCCCAAGACCAGCGCCGCATTGCGGGCCAGCCCCGCGCGCCCCGTGCGCCGCAGCGGCGACCCCTGGGCAAACCCCAGGTGAGCCTCGTCATCCATGCCCATCAGGTCCTCGGCCGACAGCCCCTCGAAGCGCGCGGCCGGCGCAAACGCCGCCGTGGCGGCGGGCGGCGGCGGCGAAGTGCGATTGAAGGGGCACGGGTCCTGGCAGGCATCGCAGCCGAAGAGCCAGTCTCCTGTTTCCGCGCTCTGCTCGGCTTCGATGGCGCCGCGGTGCTCAATGGTCAGATAGGAGATGCAGCGGCGGGCATCGAGCTGCCGTGGCCCCACGAAGGCCGACGTGGGGCAGGCGTCCAGGCAAGCGGTGCAGCGCCCGCAGCGCGAGGCCATGGGCTCGGCCGGCGGCAGCTCGGCGTCGGTGACGATGGCGCCCAGAAAAACGTGAGAGCCCAGCCCCGGGATGATCAACGCACAGTTTTTGCCGATAAAACCGAGGCCAGCCCGCGCCGCCCAGGCCCGCTCCATCACCGGCAGTGTATCCACCGAGACGCGCGCACGATGGCCCTCGGCGCGCAGGAGCGCACTGATTTTGCGCAGGCGCTTGTGCAGAACGTTATGGTAGTCGCGTCCCTGAGCGTAGCGCGCGATGCGGCCCGGTCGCAGGTCCAGGGGCGCCTCGGCACGCCCATGGGGCGCGGCGACGACGATCACGCTGCGAGCGCCGGGCAACATCCCCTCGTGCCTGGGATCGGCGCGCACCTCGGCCGTCCGGGCCATGTAGTCCATGGTTCCGTGGCGGCCGGCGGCGATCCAGGCGCGCAGCTGCTCGCCCTCGGGCTCGAGGGCACAGGCTTCGGCGAAGCCCACGGCGGCAAAGCCCAGCTCTCCCGCAAGCTCGCGCAGGCGCGGCTCCAATGGGACCTGTGCGGCGGCGCCGGCCTCAGAGCGCGACATGGCGCGGCTCATCGACCTTGGCGGGCGGCAGCGCGTGGCCCAGCTCGCCCTCCCCCGGACGTGGAGCGGGTCCGCTCGGGTCGCGCAGGGGCCCCTGACCGGGCTGCGGGGTATCGGGCGGATGGGGCAGCATGATGGGACGGGCATTGAAGGTGCCGCACGCGCGATGGTCGCGATAGAAGCCCCAGTGCACGTAGAGCCGGCCGTTGCCCGACAGGATCTTGCGCGGTGGAGCCTCGAAGGGAGCCGCATCCATGACCGCGTTGAAGGCGCCGAGGTCGAAGGGCGAAAAGCCGCTGGTCTTGACCACGCCGACCTTGTGGATGGTCCCGTCGCCGTTGATGACGATCTCGAGCCGGGTATGCAGGTTGTAATCGCTGAACGGGCCGCCGTAGGGCAAGCGCCGCAGAAACTTGAACGCAAACTCCTGGTGGATACGCCGGTGAATGGTGGCCAGGTAGTGAGCGAAGGGCGAGGCCGCAGCGTTCAGAGCCGTTTGATTGCCCGGACGCACATCGGGCACATAGTTCTCGATTGCCGCCCGGTACTTGCGGAAGCGTTCGTTGTGGTTGCTGCCCCGGGCCTTCGATCTGCGTTGCTCCAGGTAGGCCTGGCGCTCGCGTGCGAGTTCCTCGGAGCCGAAGACCTGCTCGAATTGGGAGAACGACAACCGGAGGTTGGCCCCCTGGTGGGCGTCGGAGGCGCTCTGGGAGTGGCGATGGGGCGTCTGCCGACCGGCCACCTGCTTGCCACCATCGCGCAGCGCGCCGCGTCCCTCGGGACTCTTGCGGATGCGAAAGCTGCCCATGCCGTCTTCGACCACGATGGTGTTGTCTTCGCCGCCCGACTGTTGCGAGCCGCTCTGCAGCTTGGCCTGCTGCTCGCGGGTGGGCGCCACCGAGCGCGGTGCATGGGTGACGGCGGTGGCCTCGCGCTGCCCGGCCGAGGGCATCGAGCGCACCACCGGCCGATCCTGGGCTTCGTTCGAATCGGGCGAGCGACTGTCCTCGCCGTCCACGTTGCGCAAGTCGGCCACCTCTTGCTCGTCGGAGGAGCCGGGCTGTTGGTCGTCGCCGGGATTGGGGCGACCGGGATCGGGCTGCTCATGGTCCTCGTGCTGATTGCGCACGTTGGCGACCGTCTCCTCCTCCACGCGTCGATTCTCTTCGGCGATGAAGCGCGCGTTTTCGGGCGCCTCCACGTTGGGGTCCTCGCTCTTCTGGGTCACGGCGAGCCGATTGGGCGGCTCATCGGGCACCACGACGGGCTCGGCAGGCGGCTCGGGCTTGACGATCTCCGGCTCGGGCTCGGGCTCCGGCTTTGGCGTGGGCATGAACTCGGGCTCCGGCAGCGGCGGCGGTTTGCGCCGGGCCAGCTCGGGTGGCGGCTCCTCGTCTTCCGCGGCCTGCTCACCCTCCACGTCGGCCGACAGCTGAGTATCGGGCAGCTCGACTTCCTTCTCGATCTCGCCCAGCGGCGCCAGCTCGAACTCCACCGTCTGCGGGGGCTCGGGCTTGGGCTGATTGAGCATCACCTCGGCGAGCACGCCGAGCGCCTCGTAGACCGGCAGGTGCACCCCCAGCGACGCGAGCAATGCCACGGCAAAGACCGCCATGCTGGATCGCCAATATCGCACGCTGCAAACCCGGAGTGGTTCTGGAGCCTACCACAGGCCGACCCCTGCCGCCCGTGGGCGACGGGGCGCTGGCGATCGGAATTCGGGTGTCTACTTCCTGCCTGGGTAAATCATGGTTTTTACGCGAATTCCCCGGGTCAAGGGCGTGATGACGCCATTCCCCTACCACCTCGACGGCGGCGACTCCCTGGAGAGCGCCACCGCGATGATGGAGAGCCACGGCATCCGCCATGTTCCCGTCACCGAGCACGGGCGTGTGATCGGCGTGATCTCCGAGTCCGACCTGCGGGTCGCCTCCGCCCTGGCTGCCGAGCGGGGCGAGCAATCGCCGCTAAAACTGGGCGTGATTTGCACCAAGGACCCCTACCTGGTGGACCTGGAGACGCGCCTGGACCGGGTGGTCTCCGAGATGGCCGGACGCCAGGTGGGCTCAGCCCTGGTCATGCGCGAGGACAAGCTGGTGGGCATCCTGACCACCACCGACGCCTGCCGCCTGCTCGGGGAATTGCTGCGCGAGAGCCTGCCGGCCGGCGGCGACGACGACGCGGCCTGAAGCGGGGCACCCTATGGAGTGGCTTCGAGCCGCGCGAGTTCAGCTGCGATCCAGCGCCGCACAGCGCCCGGAAAGGGCCACATGTAGCCGTAGGCGCCCGAGGTAAACTGGCGCACGATGCGGGCGTGCAAGGCGGGGTCGTGCGCCGCCCCCAGCCCACGCACCTCGGCCGTGGCCCGGAGGGTCTCGGCGTAGGCCTCCCACTCCAGCCGCGCCCGCCCATAGGCCAGGCCCAGCGGCAGCAAAGGCAGCAGGTAGAGCAAGGTCATGCCAACCCAACCGAAACGCCGAAACTGGCGCAAGTGCACGGCCTCGTGGCGCAGGATGATGTAGCGGCTCGCGTCGTCGAGGGCTTCCCACGATCGCGGTAGGTAAATCGTGCTGCCCAGGGTGGTCAGGTAGTGGTCCAGATAGGCGCGCTGCCCCCCGAAAGTCACCAGCCTGAGCAGGCGGTCGATCAGCTGCGACAGCCGGTCATCGGCCTTGGGCCGCAAGCGCAGGCGCGGAAACTCGTGGGCTAGCTCTTCGAGGTAGCGCTCGCTACGCCCCGTCATCGGGCGGCTCGGAGGCCGGGGCCGGTGGCTCGCTGGCGGCGACGGGCGCTTCGGAGTCGGAGGCGCCGGCAGCCCCCTCCGCAGCCCCCTCGCCCTCGCCCTCGGCGTCGTCTTCGCGCTCGGCCAGAAGCCCCACGTCGACCACGTGCTCTCCGTCGGCGAGCCGGATCACGCGCACCCCCTGGGTGTTGCGCCCAGCCACCCGCACCTGGGCGATGGGGGTGCGGATCAACTGGCCACCGTTGGTGATCGCCATCAGCTCGCCGTCCTCGCGCACCAGCGCCAGGTTCACGACTTCGCCGTTTCGCTCCGAGGCGTCCATGGCGATGATGCCCAGGCCGCCGCGCCCCTGGCGCCGCCAGTCGGTCACGGGCGTGCGCTTGCCGTAGCCGTTTTCACTTACAGTCAAAACCTGCTGATCGTCGGCTTCGATCACGTCCATGCCGATGACGCGGTCGCCCTCGCGCAGGTCGATACCGCGCACGCCACGCGAGTCGCGGCCCATGCGGCGCACGTCGGCGGCGCTGAAGCGAATGGACATGCCGCGCGCGGTGCCGATGATGATGTCCTGATCCTCGTTGCAGACGCGTGCGGCCAGCAGCTCGTCTTCGGGCGGAATCGCCACGCCGATGATGCCCGCGCTGCGCCGAATGTTGGAGTAGGCGTCGAGCGAGGTGCGCTTGATGGTGCCGCCCTTGGTGCAGGTGATCAGATCATCGCCCTCGCGGAACTCCCGGATCGGTACGATCGAGGCCACCCGATCACCCGGCTCCATGCCCACGAAGTTCACAATGGCCCGGCCGCGCGCAGCGCGCGAGGACTCGGGGATCTCGTAGACCTTCTTCAAGTAGGCGATGCCGCGATCGCTCAGATACAGCACGTGCGCGTGATTGTTGGCGATGAAGATCTGCTCGACGAAGTCCTCATCGCGCGTGTCCATCGCACGCTTGCCGCGTCCACCGCGCCCCTGGGCCGTGTACTCGCTGGCGGCCACGCGCTTGATGTATCCGGCATGACTGATGGTTACGACCACGTCTTCGTCGGCAACCAGGTCTTCGATATTGATGTCGCCCTCGGCCTGGACGATTTCGGTGCGCCGCTCGTCGCCGTAGCGCTCGCGGATCTCGTCCAGCTCGTCGACGATCACGCGCTTGAGTTCTTCCTCGCTGTCGAGGATTTTGCGCAGGGCCAGGATGGTCTCGCACAGCTCGCCGTACTCGCCGGCCAGCTTCTCGCGCTCGAGCCCGGTCAAACGCGCAAGCCGCATGTCGAGGATGGCCTTGGCCTGCCGCTCCGACAGGAAGTACTGACCGCGCTGGCGGGCGGTCTCGATCTCTTCCTCGGGACGTCCGGCGCGGCGCACGAATTCCTCGAGGCCGGCCAGGGGCAAGCCCATCAGGGCCGTGCGCGCCGTCTCCACGTCGGGTGACTGGCGGATGGTGTTGACCACCAGATCGACCTCGGTGACCGCCATGCCCAGGCCTTCGACGAGTTCGCGCTGGGCCTCGGCCTGACGCAGCTCGAAACGGGTGCGGCGCGTGACCACCTCGCGGCGGTGGGAGATGAAGTGCTCGAGGGCTTCCTTCAGGTTCAGCAGCTGTGGGCGTCCGGCCACGATGGCCAGCTGGTTGACGCCGAAGGTGCTCTGCAGCTGGGTCTGCTGGTAGAGGCTGTTGAGCACGATCTGCCCGACGGCGTCGCGCTTGAGCTCGATGACGACGCGCATGCCCTCGCGGTCGCTCTCGTCGCGCAGGTCGCTGATGCCGTCGATCTTCTTCTCGCGCACCAGGCTGGCGATCTTCTTCACCAGCTCGGCCTTGTTGACCATGTAGGGCAGCTCGGTGATCACGATCTGCTCGCGATCCTTCTTGCCCGCGATGGGCTCGAAGCCCGCCCGTCCGCGCATCAGCACGCGACCGCGGCCGGTGTGCAGGGCCTGGCGGATGCCGGCGGTGCCGTAAATGAAACCGGCGGTGGGGAAGTCCGGGCCGCGCACGCCCAGGCGCCCGCTTTCGGGGTCGTCGACCATGAGATGGTCGATGTCGATGTCGGGGTCGCGGATGACGCGCACGGTGGCGTCGATCACCTCGCGCAGGTTGTGGGGGGCGATGTTGGTCGCCATGCCCACGGCGATGCCCGCCGAGCCATTGACCAGGAGGTTGGGCACGCGGCTGGGCAGCACCAGCGGCTCGCGCTCGGAGTCGTCGAAGTTGGGCCCGAAGTCGACGGTCTCCTTGTCGATGTCGGCGAGCAGCTCCGACGCAAAACGCGCCATGCGCGCCTCGGTGTAACGCATGGCTGCCGGTGAATCGCCGTCGACCGAGCCGAAGTTGCCCTGGCCATCGACCAGCGGGTAGCGCATGGAAAAGTCCTGCGCCATACGCACCAGCGAGTCGTAGACCGCGGCGTCGCCGTGGGGATGGAACTTGCCCAACACCTCACCGACCACACGCGCCGACTTGCGGTAGGGCTGGTTCCAGTTGAGGCGCATCTCGTGCATCGCATAGAGGATGCGCTTGTGCACGGGCTTGAGGCCGTCGCGCACGTCGGGGATCGCGCGACCGATGATGACCGACATCGCGTACTCGAGATACGAGCTGCGCAGCTCATCCTCGATGGCGACAGGAATCTTGGTGGACGAATCGGCCATGGAGCCTCTTGATGTAACGCCGGCAGGGGCCCGGCTGGGGGCTGATGTAGCACAGCCCCGTAGCCTGTGGGAGCGTGCATTTGCGACCGCCAACTCGGTTGGCGCAGATGACAACGGAATTGGGGTCCCAGGACTCCGGGAGACTAAATTTTCGCTTCAATTTGGGCAATTTCTGGAAGAATCGGGCGATCGGCGCGACTGTCGTGTGTGGCAAGGGTTTTGCGTGTAGATCTACACGGACCACCGGCGGCGCTGTCTGCGATCGCCCAACTCAGGAGCAGCAGGTGAAGCCCGCCCGACATCCCATGCGCACCCGCCACAGGCCGCCGGTCGAGGCCGGACGGGGTACGCCCCGATGGGCATGGGCAGGTGGGGCCGTCGGGCTGCTCTTGCTCGGGCTGGCTGGGACGGGTTGCACCTCGCGCACGCTGCCGCTGCCGCCGCCCGACGTGGAGCCGCTGGCCGGCGTCGACGTGCAGGGCCAGTTGTTGGTGCGCGGCACGGCCAAGGAGACCGCCTGGGTGGCGGTCATCAATGAGAGCACCGGCTTCGGCACCGTGGTCCACATCGACCAGGAGGGCTGCAACAGCAGCTGCCCCTTCGAAGTCCAGCTGCCCGCCAGCGCCGGCGATGACATCGCCGCCTGGCAGTTCTTCGAAACCAGCGATCGCTTCTTCGGCACCGTGCCCGAGGCTCCCTGAAACACCGGTCGCAGTCACCGCCTGCACACGCCTGTTTTTTGACCCTGGGCGCGCTTCCTCCTTACATCGGGGCTGGAGGCCAGCGATGGAAAACCGCATGCGCGACCTTGATCAGATCCAGGAGCGGGATGCCGATGGACGCAGCCGCCAATTGGGCACGATCCTGCTGGCGACCGGAGCCGTGGTCGCCCTGACCTTCGCCATCGGCGTGGTCGTGGGGCAAGCGGCGGAGCCCGCCGAACGCGACGAGCTCGACCCACTGTCGCAGCTGGTCGATCCGAGCTCGAAGAAGTCGGACGCGGCCGAAGACACAGCGGAGGCGGCCAAGGCCCCCGTGGTCGCCGCCGAAGAGCTGAGCTTTCCGAAGACCTTGACCGAGACCGAGGACCGTCCGGAGGTCATCGCCGCCCTGCGCGCCGCCGCCGCTGAAGAAGCGCTGCTGCTCGAGGCAAAGAGCACCGCGCCGACCCCCGTCGCGCCCACCGCTGCAGCAACCACCCCCGTCGAAGTGGCCGCCGATGCCGTGATGGCCTCGGTGCCGGCCGCCGTCGCCGCCGGCAGCGCCGGTCAGAAGCTGCCCGAGACCGCCCGCCGCGATCCGCTGGTGGCGCGCGCCCTGGAAAACGAAGCCGAACAGGAGCCGCGCTCCCCGGCCGCCCGCGGTCAGGACGGCGAGTTCACACTGCAGGTGATCAGCTACACCAGCTCCGAAGAAGCCCAGACCTTCTCCGAGGGCTTGCGCGCCAAGGGTCACGAGGCCTTCGTAACACGCGCCGAAATCGAGGGCCGCGGAACCTTCTACCGCGTGCGCATCGGCCCCTTCAAAAACCGCTTCCGCGCCGAGAACTACCGCCGTGACTTCGAGCGCGACGAACGCATGAATACCTTCGTCGTACGCCGCAAGCCCGACCAGGAGTGAGCGGGCCCGGCATTCAGGACTCGGGACTCAGTCGCCGGCGCTGCGGGCAAGCGCGCCATCGATGGCCTCGGAGACTTCCTCGAGGTCCAGGGCGTTGGGCACGCGGCGACGGTTGACGAAGAGCGTCGGCGTGCCGTTGACCTGCACGCGGTCGCCCAGGGCCATGTCGGCGCTGACCTTGGCCGAAAGGTTTTCGTCTTCGAGCGCGGCGTCGAAGGCCTTCAGGTCCAGACCCAGACGCTCGGCGTAGGCGCGCAGGTCCGAACCCGCGAGCGCGCCCTGATTGGCGAAGAGCAGGTCGTGGTACTCCCAGAACTTCCCCTGGGCGTGGGCCGCCAACGAGGCCTGTGCCGCCACCGCCGCATGTTCGTGAAAGGACAGCGGAAACTGTCGAAACACGAAGCGCACGCGGTCGCCGTACTTTTCCTTGATGCCCTGGACGGTCTCGGCCGCCTTGGCGCAATAGGGGCACTGAAAATCGGAGAACTCGACCAGCACCACGGGGGCGTCGGCGGCGCCGAAGCTGGGGGCGTCAGCGGCGGTGATCGCCTTCCAGTCGGCATCGCCCAGCGGACGCAGGGCCGCTTCGCGCTGCTGGAGCTGGGCCAGAATGCGCGGGCTCTGCTGCAGCAGCGAACGACAATGACCGGGTGCCATGTCGCCGAACTCCTGGCGCATCACCTGACAGCCCTCGCTCTCGGCACCAAGCGAAGCGCAGATGTGCTCGATGGCCTTGTCGCAGTCGCGGCGCAACAACGCCACACGCGAGCGGGTGACCTCGAAGTCGCGCATGCCGGCAGCGCAGGCGCTATCGGACATGATCTCGACCAGGCCCGAGGCTTCGCCGCAGGCCTCGCTGCGCGGACCGAGTTCCTGGCACAGGCGCTCGGTATAGCGATCGCACACGCCGTCGCTCTCGCCCTCGGTCACCGCCTTGCCCTCGGCGCCGTCGGCAACCGCCGGCCCCTGGGAGCCGCCGCAGGCGGTCAGCAGCAGAAAGCCCACCCAGGCACAGCGGGCGCTCACTGGGCCGCCGCCTTGGCGCGCGCGAGCACGCTCTCGGGCGCGATCGCCAGGAGGGTCAGCCCCTCCGGCAAGCCGCGCAACTGGACCGGATAGGGCTGCATGCCGGCGGGGGCCTCGGGGGGGATTTCGATGTAGGGCACGAGGGTCTCCGGGTCGAGCTCGGACAGCAGGTTTTCGGGGCCGCGCAGGGTGATGCTCACGCGCTCCGGACGCAGGGCGCCGACATTGGCGCCAATGGCCTCCACGCGCAAGCGCTTGAGTTCGCGCTCCTCGACCACGGGCTCGACCCGCAGCCGCACCTCGACCGAACTCTCGCCCTCGTAGGTCACGTGCTCGGGCAGCGGCTGCAGCGGCACGCGCCGGCTGTGGTGACCGGCATCGAGGCCATCGACGGCCACCGCCGCCGTGCTGACCGCCTTGAGGTCTCCGACCACGTCGGCCGGCCCGCGTACGGCGATCACCGCGGGCTCGACCACGATGCCCGAGCGCAGCTGCAGGCCGCGCCGGAGTTCACCCTCCAGCCGCGGGCGCACCGCAACCGGGCGCGAGGCGCTCTGGGCCCAGTCGAGGGAGACCATCGACGGCGTCATCTCGACCACCTGGGCGGCACCGGGTAGCTCCACGTCGCTGGCGTCGAAGTAGTAGTAGCCGATGCTCCCATCGCGCAGATCCATCTGCAGCGGTGGCAAATCGTCGCGCGAAATGCTGCTGATGAGCGAGCGGCTGCCGCGCACGGTGACCTTCACCTGGGTCGGCAGCTCGCTGACGAGCATGCGATTGGCATCCGCTTCGGGCAGCAGCGCCACCACATCCAGGTAGAGCGAGCGCTGGGCGTCGACATCGCTGTGCACCAGGGAGAAGAGCAGCACGGCCAGCACCAGCGAAAGCGCCTTGAGCCCGAGGTTGTCGGTCAACAGGCGGATGAGGCCACGAATGCTCGCGCTCTTGCCCGGCTGCATCTCAGTTGACCTCGTCGATGTCCGCACGGCCCCGGGCCTTCGAAGAACCCTTCGGAGAAGGCGCCGGATTCGGGGGCGGCGGCTCGCTGCGGGTGGGCCTCTCGGGAGCCGAGCCGCCATCCGAGCGCTTCGGACGCCGGCGCCGGGGCTGCTTGGTCAGCAGACCCAAAAGCGCGCTGCGCAAGGGCGCCGGGTCGAGGTTTCTGGCGATGTTACCGTTGAAGCAGAGGCTGACGGCGCCGCGCTCCTCGGAGACGACCACCACCACGGCATCGGTCTCTTCGCTCAGACCGATGCCCGCGCGATGCCGCGTGCCCAGCGTGCGGTCGAGCTTGGTGCTCGCAGTTAGCGGCAAAAACGCGCCACCCTGCTGCACCCGGCCGTCGCGAATGATGACGGCGCCGTCGTGCATGGGATTTTCGAAGCTGGGGATGAAGAGGCTGTAGAGCAGCTCCTTGGTCACCGCGGCGTCGAGCACCGTGCCCTGCTCGATGAATTCGTCGAGCAAGGCGTCGCGCTCGAAAACGATCAGCGCACCGATGCGCTTCTGGGCCAAAAGGCCCGCGGCCTTGACCACTTCCTCGACCACCTGGCTCTCGAAACCTGCTCCGGCGGAAGTGAAAAGCGGGCGGCGCCCGAAACGCATCAGGGCGCGCCGGATGTCGTGCTGAAAGATCACGACGATGATCAACACCAGGGAGGTCAGCAGGGTGTCGAGCATGGCGTGCAGGGTCACGAGCCCAAAGCGCTTGGCCGCCTGGTAGGTGACGAAGACCAGGGCCAGGCCGATTCCCATCTGCATGGCGCGCGTGCCCTTGATCAGCAACAGCACCGAATACAGTACGAAGGCGACCAGCAGGATGTCGGCGATGTCCCAGAGCACGAGCGAGACATCGCGCGAGAAGAACTCCAGCAACCGCGCCGGCACCTCAGTCGACATGGACGCCCCCCCGCGCGCTGCGGCCGCTGGCGCTGAAAATACCCTGGGCCACGAGCAGCGCCTGCCGCATCGCGGCCACGTCATGCACGCGCACGGCAGCGGCGCCCTGGAGCACGGCGGCGGTGACCGCGGCGGCGGTGCCGAACTCGCGCTCGCTCGGCGACGGACGGCTGCCGTCGGGGCGGCTTGCGGTCTCGGCGATGAAACCCTTGCGCGAGGGACCGACGAGCACGCGATGCCCCGTGGCCACCAGCACGTCCAGACGCCCGAGCAGCTCCAGGGACTGTGCCGCGGTCTTGGCGAAGCCGATGCCCGGGTCGAGCACGATGCGCTCGCGGGGCAGACCGAGAGCGACGGCGCGGTCGACCACGGTCAGCAGCTCGTCGCGCACCTCCAGGGCCACGTCGGCGTAGCGCGTGTTGGGGGACTCCACTTCGCCTTGACCCCGGGTGTGCATCAACACGTAGTCCACCTGGCGCTCGGCCGCGAGCGCCACCAGCGCCTCGGAGGCTCCCATCGACACATCGTTGATGATGCTGGCACCGGCATCGAGTGCGGCGCGCGCCACCTCGGCGCGGCAGGTATCCACCGAGATCGGGAGGGAGAGCGCATCACCCAGCGCCGCGACCACCGGCACCACGCGCCCGATCTCGTCCGCAAGGGTTACCTCCGATGCGCCAGCGCCGTAAAGTTTTCCGCGGGGACGCGAGGACGCGCCGCCCACGTCGATCACGTCGGCGCCCTCGTCGGCCATGCGGCGGGCGTGGGCCATGGCGTGGGTCGGATCCTGGAAGCGCCCTCCGTCGCTGAAGGAGTCCGGCGTGACGTTGAGGGTGCCCCAGATTGCACATCGCGGGGCGCTCCCGTCAGTCGAAATCTCCCCCTCGTGCCGTTGCACCGGCCCTCCTTTCACCCTCCCGCCGTGACCGAGAGAGCGCGTTTGCCGCTTTTTCAGCTGCCCGATGGGACCTCGCGCGGGCGCGGCGTGAAGATCGATCCCTTGCGCTTTTCCTTGCCGCGCCGGTGCTTGTCGGCGTAGCTCGGAATCACCACCCGCTTGCGCTCCGGCAGCGGTTCGCCGGCCATCACGGCCGCGATCTCCTCGTTGTCCAGGGTCTCGCGCTCGAGCAGGGCCAGGGCCATGGCCTCGAGCTGGATGCGGTTATTCCCCAACAGCTCCGTCACGCGCCTGTACTGCTCGGTGATGATGCGGTGGACCTCTTCGTCGATCAGATTGGCGGTCTTCTCCGAGTACTCCCCGCGGCGCGGCCCCGGCATGAAGGGCAGGAAGGACTCCTCCTGCTCCAGGTAGGCCAGGGGCCCGAGCTTCTCGCTCATGCCCCACTCGGTAACCATCGAGCGGGCGAGGCGCGTAGCCTGGCGGAAGTCGTCAGCGGCACCCGTGGTGATATCGCCGAGCATGGTCTCCTCGGCGATGCGGCCGCCCAGGGCCATGGCGATGCGGTCGAGGGCCCACTCCTTGGAGTAGCCGAGGCGGTCTTCCTTGGGCAGCGACATGGTCACGCCCAGGGCCGGACCGCGCGGAATGATCGAGACTTTGTGAACCGGATCGTGGTGCGGCAAGAGGCAGCCGGTGACGGTGTGACCGGCCTCGTGCCAAGCAGTGCGCTTCTTCTCGACCTCGTTGATCACCATCGAGCGCCGCTCCGAGCCCATCAGGACCTTGTCCTTGGCCATCTCGAAGTCGTTCATGGCGACCTCGTCCTTGTCGAGGCGCGCGGCGAGCAGGGCCGCCTCGTTGACAAGGTTTTCCAGGTCAGCGCCCGAGAAGCCGGGCGCGCCGCGGGCGATGATCTCCAGGTCCACGTCGGAACCCAACGGCACCTTCTTGGTGTGGACCGCCAGGATGCCCACGCGGCCACCGAGGTCGGGCCGCGGCACGTTGATGCGGCGGTCGAAACGACCGGGGCGCAGAATCGCCGGGTCCAGCACGTCGGGACGGTTGGTGGCCGCGACGATGATCACGCCTTCGCTCGACTCAAAGCCATCCATCTCGACCAGGAGTTGATTGAGGGTCTGCTCGCGCTCGTCGTGTCCACCGCCGAGGCCCGCGCCGCGGTGACGACCGACGGCGTCGATCTCGTCGATGAAGATGATGCAGGGCGCGTTTTTCTTGCCCTGCTCGAAAAGATCGCGCACGCGGCTGGCGCCCACGCCCACAAACATCTCCACGAAGTCCGAGCCACTGATGCTGAAGAAGGGTACGCCCGCTTCACCGGCGATGGCGCGGGCCAGCAGCGTCTTGCCGGTACCCGGCGAGCCCATCAGCAAAACGCCCTTGGGAATGCGTCCGCCCAGGCGCTGGAACTTCTTCGGATCCTTCAGGAAGGCGATGATCTCTTCGCAGTCGTCCTTGGCCTCGTCGATGCCGGCAACGTCATCGAAGGTGACTTTATTGGAGGATTCGCTGAGCAAGCGAGCGCGGGCCTTGCCGAAGCTCATGGCCTTGCCACCCGAGGCCTGTAGCTGGCGCATGAAGAAGAAGAAGACCACCAGCAGGAAGATCATGGGGATCCAGGTAACCAGGATGCTGCCCCAGAGACCATTCTGATCATCGGCCAGGTACTTGACCTTCACATCGCTCTCGATGAGCTGCTTTTGCACGTGCTCACCGGTAACGCCGATGGCGATCTTCCACTCGCGGGCGCCCTTCGCCCCCTTGTGCATGTAGCGGTACTCGGCGGTGTTCTCGCGCGCCTTGATTTCGACGCGCTCCACCTGACCGGCGCGCACATCCTGCAAGAACTCGCTGAAGTCCGCCGTCCTCGGCTGCTCCCCCTCGGAGACGAGGTTGTAGATGGCGACGAACATCAGGATGAGCATCACCCACAGGACAAGCGTTTTGTGGCTCTGCTTCACAGCTACCTCGAGACTGGCCGCGGCGAGGGCTGCGGCAGGTGATTGAGTGGCCCCATCTCGCCGACGCAGCCCACGCATCGGCCGCACAGGGCGGCCCGCAGCGCGTGTGCGGCCGGAATCGATTGGGAAAGGCGATGGCGTGGGCTCATGGAGCTATTGTTGCACAAGCATAGCGGCTGCCGGAGTGCAATCAAACGCCCGAATTTTCGCTATTTTTTGACGCTGCGTCCGATGCGCGCATGCGCAAGCGACCGCCGCCGGGACCAGCGGCCACCCAGCCCTGGGCCAGCCACACCTCACCGCCGTGCTCCAGCGCGTGCTCGAGCTGAAGAAGCTGGGCGCGGCCGGGCTCGGAACCGCTGTGGCGCGCAGCCCAAAGGCCCAGGGCGCGGCGGCGCAGGGCGCTTGGCCGCAATAGCCAGCTGGCTGCATCGAGTTCGAGTCCAGCGCGATCGGGGCGTGGCGACAGCTCCAGCAGCGCCAGTTCCAGGACCTGGGCGGCGCTGCGGGCCTCGTCGGCGAGCTGGGCCAGGTGCGCATCGACCTGGGTATTTTCCTCGCGCAGGCGCGGCAAGATCTCGGCCCGCGCCCGGACACGCTCGAAGCGGCGATCGCGATTGCTCGGATCGTCGGCCAGCTGCAGGCCGCAATCGAGGGCGAAACGGCGGGCATCGGCGCGGCGGCAGTCGATCAGCGGGCGCATCACGCCGTCGGTGCGCAGGGGTTGGATACCGGCCACACCGTCGAGACCGGTGCCGCGCAGAATGCGCATGAGCACGGTCTCGGCCTGGTCATCGAGGGTGTGGCCCACGGCGATTCGGCTTGCCCCGAGCTGCACCGCCAGCCGCGTGAGGGCGGCGTAGCGGGCCTCGCGGGCGCGGGCCTGCAGCGACGCCCCGGCCTGGAGCTGAAGCTTCAGCGCGTGAAAGGGCACCCCCAGCTGGTGGGCCTGGGTGCGCGCGAACTCGAGATCGGCGGCGGCACCCGCACGCAAGCCGTGATCGACCGAGGCGGCATCCAGGGCGAGCTGAAGTTCGCCGGCCAAGCGCACCAGGGCCACCAGCATGGCGGCGGAGTCGGGACCACCGGAGCAGGCGCAGAGCACGCGCATGCCCGGCTCGAGCAACGCCCGCTCGCGTAGGGTGCGGCGAACCCGGGCGACGATCACGGAAGCCCCCGTGCTTCGGATCCTGACCCGACCCGCTCAGAATTGGCCCGAAACGACGGAAACACGCAGCTCGGGATCACGCGAAAGGCCGGTGCGCCTGGCGAGCTTGGGGTCGAGGCTGACAACGCCCACGGCGGGCGGAGCCAGGCGCACACCGGTGGGGGACAGGCGCAGCGCCCCGGTGTCCAGGGAGGCGCGCACGCGTTCGGCCCGGGATGGTGGCCGGTAGCGCGCCTGGGCGTTGCGCGCGGCATCGGCCTCGTAGTCATAGGCCGTAGCCGCCACCGCCACGACCAGCGCCGGAATCACCAGCGCCAGGCCCGCCGTCAGCGTATACACGGCGGCCTCGGGGTGACCGCCGCCGCTCTCCAGCAAGAAGTAGCCGGCCACTGCGCCGCCGCCAGCGCCCAGCACGGGGAAGACGACGTAGGGCCAGGTGCCCTCGGCGCCGGCAAGCGCGGGGATCACGAGGCCCAATTCGGCACCGATCAAACCGAGTCCGACCATGCCCTTGAAGTCGGCGGTCACCGGTGTTGCGGTTTGCATACCGGAGGTCACCTGAGCGCGGGCGCTGGAGGCCGAGGCCCAGAGCACGCAGGCGGTCACGACGGCACACAGCACAGAGCGGATTGCGGGGGCGTTCACGGTCGGCTTGCCTTCGGCGCCAGCTGGGGACAGCAACGGCTGGAACGAAGCGCGAGTCTAGCCCGGATCGCGGTCGAAGCAAATGCGCAGCGGTCCGAGCCCCGGTCTCCGGCGCAGTCCCCCGGGTCCGGGCGCCGGCGCGTTTTCCCCGGACATTGGCCGCCACCACGGCCCCTACAGAAGCCGCCACCCAAAGCCACCCAAAGCTGCCAGGACGTTTTTTCGGGCCCGTGCGGGTTGGCCCCGGTGGCCTCGGGACGCGCAGGGGGGCGTGCTCAGGCGAAGTCGGTGAGGCGGATCTCGAGGGCGCTGCCGCCCTTCCAGGTATCGGGGCGGAGGGCGCCGAGGGCCTGGATGGTGGAGCCGTTGCGGGGCGCGCGATCGCCGAGGCCGAGTCCGAAGCCGGATACGGACTGACCGGAAACTTCCAGCTCGAGCTTGAGGTGTCCGTCGCCCACCACGCGGGCCCGCCGCACCTTGGCCTCAGGGAAAAAGAAGACCGGCTCGGCGTTGGCCTGACCCAGGGGTTCGAGCTGCCATAGCTCGTCGGCGGTGGGTAGCGGATAGCCGCCCGGCCCCAGGGCGGCCTCGGCCAGTGCCGGTTCGGCTCCGCTGGGCGCGGATGCCAGCTCCGCGACCGCCTCCTCGAAGGCCTTGCGGAAAGCGTCCACATCGCTTGCGGCCAGGCTGAAACCGGCCGCCGCCCCGTGGCCGCCAAAGCGCTGCAGGGTGGCAGCCGCCCGCGACAGGGCCTGGTGGAGGTTCACGCCCGCGCCGCCGCGCACGCTGCCGTGGGCGCTGTCACCCTCGACCGCGATCACGGCCACCGCCGCCCCGAAGCGATCGGCCAGACGCGCGGCGCTGATACCGACGACACCGCGATGCCACCCCTCCCCCGCCAACACGCGCCCGGGACCCGCGCTCTCGCCATAGCGCTGCCCGTGCTGCTCGAGGGCCTCGCGGGTGACGCGCTCACCCAGGGCCTTGCGTTCGTCGTTGAGCTGCTCGATGCGGGCGGCCAGAGCCCGGGCCTCGGTCACGGAGCGCGCTTGCAGCAGCTGCAGGCTGATGCTGGAGTCGCCCAGGCGCCCCGGCGCGTTCAGACGCGGTGTGAGCTTGAACGCCACGTCCACCGCGCCAAGCCCACTACCTGCGCGCACCCGAGCCATTTCGCGCAGGGCGGCAATGCCCGGGCGCACGGCTTCCGACGACAGCCGCGCAAGCCCCGCCCGAACCAGCGCGCGGTTGTCGCCATCCAGCGGCGCCACGTCGCCGATGGTGCCCAGGGCCACCAGGTCCAGGTAGTCGCGCAGGTCGAGCGGCGAGTCGAGCGCCGCACGTACGGCCGCCCCCAGCGTCAGCGCCAGGCCAGCGCTGCACAGCCCCTTGTACGCAAAGCCGCAATCGGGCCGATGGGGATTCAAAAACGCCAGCGCCGGCAGCGGCTGTTCGGGCACCAGATGGTGGTCGACGACGATGACGTCGATGCCCGCCGCGCTCGCCCGCGCGACGCGTTCATGGTCGCTCGAGCCACAGTCGGTTGTGACCAGCACCCCGCAGGGCTCCGCCAGCACGCGGTCGAGCGCCGGGTCGCTAAGGCCGTAGCCGCCCGCGAAGCGATCGGCCACCAGCGTGCGCACACGGCCCCCGAGCTGCTCGACAATACCCCCGAGAATGGCTGCACTGGTGACGCCGTCGACGTCGTAGTCGCCGAAGACCGTGATCGGCTCCCGCTCGCGCACGGCCTTCGCCAGCCTGTCGGCGGCACGGCCCCGGTCGACCATGGCCTCCGGCTGACTCAGCTGCGAGAGCCTGGGCCGCAAGAAACTACGCGCCCGCGCTGGATCGCCGATGCCGCGATTGAGCAGCACCTGGGCCATTGCGGCCGACACCCCGAGGGATCCACCCAACGCGGCGGCGGCTTCGGGCTCGGCGCTACGGAGGCGGTAGTGCATGACGGCGAGGGCCCGCGCCTCAGGCTCCGCTGCGGAAATAACGTCGGTCCATCCACTCGGTAAACGGCGCGGCGATGTAGATCGAAGAGTAGGTGCCGATCAGGAAGCCGATGAAGAGGGCGAAAACGATGTCGCGAATCACCGGCGTGCCCCAGACGAAGAAGCCCGTGATGGAGACCAGCGTGGTGAGCGAGGTGACCACCGTGCGCGACAGGGTCTGGGAGGTGCTGACGTTGATCAGCTGGTAGAGCCCCACGTCGCGCATGCGCTGCATGTTTTCGCGGATGCGGTCATAAACGACGATGGTGTCGTTGATGGAGTAGCCCACGACGGTGAGCAGCGCCGCGACCGTCGCCAGGTTGACCTCCTTGCGCAGCAGCACAAAGAGCCCGACGGTGATCAGGGCGTCGTGCACCATGGCGATCACGCCACCGGGTGCGAAGCGCAGGTCGAAGCGGAAGGCCACGTAGACCATGATGAAGGCGATGGCGTAGAGCATCGACTTGATGGCCGCGTCGCGCAGCTGCTCGCCCGCCTTGGGGCCCACCCACTCGATGCGCAGGGCCGACTCGGGGGCCCGCTCACCGAGCTTTTCCTTGATGCCGCGGATGGCCTCGTCGCCGACGCCCGCGAGCAACGCCTCGTAGCGATGGCTCTCCTGGGGACCGAAGGGCGAAACTCCACGCACCTTGGCGCCGGCGGCGCGCAGGGCCTCGGCGATGGTGTCGGGCTCGGCGGCGGCCGAAAGCCGGAGCGAAATCTTGTCACCGCCCGGCGAGACCCGCAGTTGCTCGACCTGGACCTCCCCGAGCGCCTTCTTCAGCCCCGTCTCGATGCGCGCGACCTGATCCGCGGGCAGCGAGGAGACTTCCTGGATGCGAATGATGAAGCGCCGCTCGCTGCCGACTACCTCGATCACCTCTGGGTTGACATAGCCGAGGCTGGCGACGGTCTGGCGAACCTCGCCGGAGCCGATCTCACCCGGAAACTCGATCTCCAGCTCGGTACCGCCCTTGAAGTCGATGCCGAAGTTCGGCCCGGGATAGAAAAGCGAGGCGAAGCTCGCGATCATGAGGACTATCGAAGCGGTCGCAAAGGTCTTGCGGTGACGCAGAAAGTCGATCGTGACGCCCGGTTTCAGCAGCTCCATGGCTTCACCCTACCCTCAGCTGCTGGACCCGAAGGCCCTGGGCCAGCCAATCGAAGAAGATGCGCGAGCAGAACACGCCCGTGAAAAGCGATGTACAGATGCCCAACATGAGCGTGATGGCGAAGCCCTTGATGGGCCCGGTGCCGAACTGGAATAGAACCACACCGGCCAGGAAGGTCGTGAACTGACTATCGATGATCGACCAGAAGGCGCGTGCAAAGCCCTGATCGATGGCCGAGCGCGTGGACTTGCCGTTGCGCAGCTCCTCGCGGATGCGCTCGGTGATCAGCACGTTGGCGTCCACCGCCATGCCGATGTTGAGGGCGATGGCGGCGATGCCGGGCAAGGTCAGGGTGGCTCCGAAGACGGCCATCGCCGAAAGCAGGAACAGCAGGTTCATCACCACCATCAGGTCGGCCACGATGCCCGCCACCTGGTAGTAGAAGAGCATGAAGAAGAGCACCAGGACCACGCCGACCATGGCGCCCATCGCGCCCTTCTGGATGCCGTCGGTGCCCAGGGTCGGTCCGATCATCTGCTCGTTGGCTGGGCGAATCGGCACCGGCAAGGCACCGGCCTTGAGCACGATGACCAGGTCGCGCGCCTCGTTCAGGATCTCGTTGTAGGGTCGGAAACCGCCCAGCGTGATCTGGCAACGACCACCGCCGATCTCGGTCTGGATCACCGGCGCCGACTCCACGCGGTCGTCGAGGACGATGGCCATGCGGCGCTTGACGTTGCGCCCGGTCAGGTCGCCGAAGGCCGAAGCGCCTTCGCTATTGAAGTTGACCGCCACGTAGGGCTTGTTGTTCTGGGGGTCGTTGGCGACGAAGGCCTCTTCGATGGCCTGACCGGTGACCTGGGCGCGGCCAAACAGATACCAGGTCCGCCAGGCCTCTTCGCGCTGCTTGGCGGGATTTTCGGGGTCGCCACCCTCGAGCTCGCCGACCAGCAGTTCGTGATCCTCGGGAACCTTGCCCGCGTCGATCAGCCCCTGCACGTAGGTCGCAAGCTTCTGCCGCGCCCCTTCGCCACGCGCCACCAGGTAGCTGGAGCTGACCGAGGGCTTGGTGACGCCCGCCGAGACACTCTCTGCGGCGCGCGTGATGCCTTCGGGTAGGTCGCTCAGGCCCGCGATGAACCCAGCCTCGTCGTCAACGATCTGGAATTCGAGGCGCGCGGTCTTGCTGACGATCTCGCGCACACGGTCGAACTCGGCCTCGGTGGCACCGGGCACCTCCACGATGATGTTGGTGTCCTGGGCCGTGACCGACGCCTCCTTCATGCCGAGGGCGTCGATGCGGTTGGCGATGGTCTCCCGCGCCTGCTCCACCGCCGTCTCGCGGATGCGCTCGAGGAAGTCGGGCCGCACCGTGAGCACGACCTTTTGAGCGTCGTCCGATAGCTGGCGCAGATCCCCGTAGCTGCTGACCAGATCGTGGTCGAGCTTGCCGCGGTCGTCTGCGCTCTTGAACTGCAGGTGGACCTCGCGATCGGTCACCAGTTTGACGTCGAGCCGCTCGCGGATCTTGGCCAACTGCTCGCGGGTGGGCGTCTCGTCCTCGGGCACGATGCCGAAGCGCTCGCCCAGCTCACGGGTGAGCTGATCGGCGCGCAGGTCGCGGCGGTCGCGGATCGCCTCGTCCACCTCGACCTCGTACATCAGCCGCATGCCGCCCTTGATGTCGAGTCCAGGGCTGATGCGGGCCGAGAAGAAGTCGCTGATGGCCTTGGGCGGCTCGAGCTTGGGATCGAGGCTCGCCAAGCTCGGCCACAGTGCAAGCCAAGCGCTCACGACGAGCGCGACGACGAAAATGAAGCGTGCGTACCAGCCCCTATTCATGGTGAGGCTCCTGCCTAACCGCCCGTGGCTTTCGCCTGGGGCGCGGACTTGTCGAGCCGGCTCGCGATGTGCGAACGCAGCACGTTGATCTTGACCTTGTCGGCGATCAGCAAGGTCACGTCGGTGTCGGAGAGGTCGACGATCTCCCCCCGAATGCCGCCGCTGGTGCGGACCTTGTCGCCCTTGCGAAGGGCCTTGAGCATGTCATCGACTTCCCGTTGGCGCTTCTGCTGCGGGCGAATGATCATGAAGTAGAGGACGGCAAACATCACCGCCAACATCACGATCGGTGAACCCTGCCCTGCACAGCCCGGCGGTGGTCCACCGTCGGCCGCAGGCGCGGTCGGCGCCGCCGGCACGCCCTCGGTGGGCTCCGGCTGCATCGAAGTCATGAAGCTGTTGAGCAGGGGCTGCACTCGTCCTCACCACAAGCGGGCCACTGAGGGGCCCTGCCTGCGCTCACGGCGCCCCCAAAAGGGCTCGTTGACGCGCGCGGTTTCTACTCCATGGCCCCGGGGGCGTCAACCGAACGCGCCGGCGGCACCCACGAGCGACCGCTTGTAAATTCAGGCGCTTGTGCCAGCTGCCGGCGCCGGGATGGACGACTGCCCGTGCCGGGTCCGACCGCCCCCCGGGGCGTGGCGCAGGGGGCCAATGCCTTTCCGCACCGCTCCACGCGAATTGATTGGCGATCCGCGCTAGAATTGAAGCGCTTCCCCTATGCTATGTAGGTCGCCATGGTCGACAAGGTTGATACGATCTGGATGGACGGAAAGCTGGTCCCCTGGGACGAAGCCAATGTCCACGTTCTGACACACACCCTGCACTACGGGCTCGGCGTCTTCGAAGGCATCCGCTGCTACCGCCGCGCCGATGGCCGCAGTGCTGTTTTTCGGCTGCGCGAACACATCGACCGCCTCTTCGAGTCGGCACGCGTGGCGACGATGGAGATTCCCTTCGAGCGCGCCGAGATCATGGAGGGCTGCCTCGAGACGATTCGAAGCAACGGCATCGACGAGTGCTACATCCGGCCCCTGGCCTACATGTCGGCCGGCGCCATGGGTCTCTACGGCGCCGACAACCCTGTGCGCGTCAGCATTGCGATCTGGCGCTGGGGTGCCTACCTCGGCGACGAGGGGCTGGAAAAGGGCATTCGGGCCAAGATCAGCTCGTTCTCGCGTCCGGGCGTCAACAACTCGATGACCAAGGCCAAGATCGTGGGCAACTACGTCAATTCGATCCTGGCCAAGCGCGAAGCCATCGCCGCCGGCTACGACGAGGCGATCATGCTCGACCCCCAGGGCTACGTGAGCGAGGCCTCGGGCGAAAATATTTTCGTGGTCAAGCGCGGTGCCCTCTTCACCCCGCCCCAGGGCGTGTCGATTCTGGCGGGCATTACCCGGGACACGGTGATCGAGCTGTGCCGGGAGCTGGGCCTGACCCTGGTGGAGCGGCCGGTCTCTCGCGACGAACTCTACATGGCCGACGAGGTCTTCTTCACCGGCACCGCCGCCGAATTGACGCCGGTGCGCGAGGTGGACGATCGCACAGTGGGCGCTGGCGACCGTGGCCCCATCACCCGCAGGTTGCAGGAGCGCTTCTTTCAGTTGCTGCGCGGCCCCGAAGAGCTACATCCCGAGTGGCTGGCCTACGTGTAGCCGAGCGCCGGAAAGCCTTCAGAGGCCCCCTGGCACCTCCGCCTGGAGGCGGCCAGGGGAGGCGGTCAGCCCCGGCCGCGCGGCATCCTCCCCCCGGCGCCCCCCCGGACAGCCCAAAGAGCCTTCAGCAGCCGTCCGGAGCGCCGCTGTTCACCGATTCCGGAGCGTTGTCGTAATGGGCCAAGAAAAAGGCCATCAGCGCGTCCAGGTCCAGGCAGCTAGAGACCAGACGCTGGCCCCAGGCGACGGCGGCAAAGCCTGGGGGCATGTCCGCGTAGGGCGTCAGGATGATCCGCGGTAGGCCCTCGACCAGCTGCTCGAGGGCGGTGACGTCTGCGTCGCACCCTCCAGGGCAGTTGTAGAGATAGACCACGGCGCCGTGCTCAAGGTTGTGGACCCAACGCTCGGGCGGCGCTGGCGGCGAGCTGTAGACGCCGTAGTCGAGCCAGCAGGAGTCGTGGGAGCCGCCAGCAGGCGGCAGCTCGGGATAGTCGATGGGACCGTCGACGTGGGCGGCGCCCTCGACCGCGACCGGCGTCACGCACGAATCGTCGCAGCGACTGCACACGGGTTCGGCCGCGGCGGCATCCCCACCCGCCACAGCGGCGTCCACCGAGGCTCCGCCCTGCCCCGGCTCCGAATCCCCGTCCCCGCAGGACGCGACGAGCCCTACCGCCACCACGGCCAGGAGCCGCAAAGCCCGACGGCACTCGGCTCCCCTCCAGGCGCTCAGGGCGCGAGTGAACCGAGTGGCCACGGGCTAGGATTCGGTCTCGGACTCGGACTCGGCAGCCGTTGTCGGTCCGTTGAAGAGGATGCGGTTACAGTTGGGGCACTGCTCGAAGGTTTCGCCGCGCTGGACGGCGATGGCCTGGTTGGGGGGCAGGGAGGTGTTGCAACCCTGGCAGATCCCCATGCGCAGTAGGACAGCGCCGACGCCGGCGCGCTTTTCGCGAATGCGCTCGTAGCGCCTGAGCACCTGACGCGGGATCTTGGCTTCGAGATCCGCCCGCCCCGCCAGGATCCCGGCGCGCCGTGCTTGCAGCTCCGAGACGCGCGCATCGGCCTTCTCTTTTTCCTCTTTGAAGAAGCGCTCCAGCTCCGCGAACTCCCGTTCGTGCTTCTCAACGGCGCCACGACGCTTGTCGAGGGCGGCGACCAGCGTCACCCGCCCCTCTTCACGCTCCTTCATCGAGCGCCGGATCACCTCCAACTCCCGCTCCACGGCGTCGGCCTCGCGCAGATTCCGCGCCCGCGCCGACTTGGCCTTGGAGCGAGCCAGAGATGAGCCCTGATTTTGTAACTCCTCTTCCTGGGCCGACAGCAGTGCGTCAACCTCTTTGAGTTCGGTTCGCTCGGCTTCGAGCAACTCGGCCAGACGGGCCACGTCGCTCTCCAACTCGCCCATGCGAACCGGGATTTCCGCCAACTCGGTGTCGGCCGCGTGGGCCTTGGCGTCGATTTCAGCTATCGCTGCGAGTGCGGCCAGCTCGTCCTGCACGGATTCTGCCTCCTGGAGGCGACCACCGCTCGACCCGGGGACCGGCGTCCAAGGCGCGCGCCATTCGTGCGGCAGGGCGCCGGGCCAGCGGCTCTGATGCCTCAGCGCGCCGCTTTAGCCTCCTCTCGCGTTGGAAGCAAGCCCACCTTTGCACCCGGCGCGATCCGAGTCGCCCAACGGCGCTCCAGTCCTGCTATGCTCCGCGCGCCGGGCCTATAGCTCAATCGGTTAGAGTCCCCCGCTCATAACGGGGTTGTTCCTGGTTCGAGTCCAGGTGGGCCCACCACAGTCGAAGAAGCCTGGACGAACCTGCGAGCCCAGGCGCACCGAGCGCCAGGCGGCCGGCCGCCCATCCCAAAAGGTCCGTCCTGTGGCGCACAAGGCAGCAGCCCGCGGAGCGAGGTGCTGCGCTGCGCGAATGGAGCTTCAGCCGCTACCAGGCCCTATCCCTCGACAAAGCTGCGCAGCTGCTTGGAGCGGCTGGGGTGGCGTAATTTGCGCAGCGCCTTGGCCTCGATCTGGCGGATGCGCTCGCGGGTCACCTCGAAGTCCTGACCGACTTCCTCGAGCGTGTGGTCGCTCTTTTCGCCGATGCCGAAGCGCATGCGCAGCACTTTTTCTTCGCGCGGCGTCAGCGTCTTGAGCACGCGACGGGTCTGATCCTCGAGGTTGTTGTTGATGACGGTCTCGACCGGAGAGACGACCGACTTGTCCTCGATGAAATCGCCGAGATGGCTGTCCTCTTCTTCTCCGATGGGGGTCTCGAGCGAGATCGGCTCCTTGGCGATGCGCAGCACCTTGCGAACCTTGTCGAGCGGCATCTCCATCTTCTCCGCGATCTCCTCCGGCGTCGGCTCGCGGCCCAGCTCCTGCACCAGGTAGCGCGAGGTGCGGATCAGCTTGTTAATGGTCTCAATCATGTGCACCGGGATGCGGATGGTGCGGGCCTGATCGGCGATGGCGCGAGTGATCGCCTGGCGGATCCACCAGGTGGCGTAGGTGGAGAATTTGTAGCCACGGCGATACTCAAACTTGTCCACCGCCTTCATCAGGCCGATGTTGCCCTCCTGAATCAGGTCCAGGAATTGCAGGCCGCGGTTGGTGTACTTCTTGGCGATCGAGACCACCAGACGCAGGTTGGCCTCGACCAACTCGGCCTTGGCGCGCTCGGCCAGGCGCTCGCCGCGGTGCAGGCGCTTGTAGGTCTCCTTGAGCGCCTCCACCGGCTGCCCGATCTCTTCTTCGAGCTTGGCGATCATGCGCTCGGCTTCGTCGACGGCCGCGATGGCCAGCTCGAGTTCGGCTGTTCCGCAATGGTGGCGTCGGGCGATGCGGCGCTCGGCGTTTTTGTTGTCGCGGATCTGCTCAAGCACCTTGGGCATGTCGGCCACGCGGATGCCGCCGACCGAACGCACCGCTTCGTGGATTTCACTCTCGGCCCGCTCCACGCGGCGCACGTAAGACTTGATGCGAGCCACCAACTCGTCCACCAGCTTCTTGGTGAACTTCGCTTCGTAGAGCGACTGCACGAATTCCTTTTGGCCGCGCTCCACCTCGTCGCGAATGGCCTGCTTGGCGCGCTCGGTCTTTTTCGTCGCGAGCTCCTCGCGGAGCTTGTCGTTTTGGGCCTCGATGCGGCGCACCTTGTCGAACAGGCGCAGCAGACGCTTTTGAATGTCTTCCTCGCTCGGGGCGGCGTCGTCGTTGGGATCGAAGTCGCGCGCGACGTCCTTGACGCGCAGTTTGCCCTGCTTGAGCGCTTCGCCCACCTCGAGCAACTCGGCCAGACCCACCCGCGAGTTGATAATGACCTCGAAGACAGTGGCGTCACCGTCCTCGATACGCTTGGCGATCTCCACCTCGCCTTCGCGCGTGAGCAACGACACCGAGCCCATCTTGCGCAGGTACATGCGCACGGGATCGCTCGACTTGGTCATCTCACTGTCTTCGATGGCCGCCGGGGGCACCGAGGGGTACTCGCTATTGCGAGGCGCCGGCTGGCTGCCGCGGGCGCGGCTCGCGGCCTGGCGCTGCTGCTCGGTGCGCATGTTGGCCTGGGTGGGCGCCACCACGACCTCGATGTTGCTCTGGGTGAGCATCAGCATCAGGTCGTCGATCTGCTCGGAGGTCACCATCTCGGGCGAAATGGCGTTATTAACCTCGTCGTAGGTCAGATAGCCGCGAGAATCGCCCAGCTCCAGGAGCCGTGCGATCTCCTTGCGCCGGGTCTGCACCGTGGTCTCAGTGGACTCGGAACTCGGGGGGGGGGCCGACCCCTTGGCGGTGGCGGCCTCGGCCGCACCGTTGCTCTTGCTGGCTCTTGACGCGGCCGCCTTGGGCGGCGCGCTCTGGCCCGACTTCGTGGTCTTCGCTTCGGACTTGGATTCCGGTTTGGCGGAAGCCTTGGCCGCGCTCGCCTTGGCGGCCGGCGCGGGGCTCGACTTCGAGGCGGTCTTGGGCGCGGCGACCTTGCCGGCGCTGCTCTTGCTCGACTTGGCGGACTTGGCCGCCGTGGCCTTGGACTCCGCCGCCTTGCCATTGGACTTGGCCGGCGGCTTACTGCTCGACTTAGCAGCGGTCTTGGCGCTGGTCTTGGCCGCGGTGTTGGCGCCGGTCTTGGCCGTCTGGCTACTGGCCTTGGCCGTCGATTTCTCGGCGCTGCGGCTGGAGGCGGGCTTGCCGCTGGACTTGGCCCCGCCAGCGGCCTTGCCGGCCTTGCCGCTGGCTTTGGCCCCGCCGGCAGCCCTACTGCCGGACTCGGCTCCACCGGCAGCCTTGCTGCCGGGCTCAACCGAAGCGTCGGACTTGCCGTTGCTCGCTGTCCGCGCGGTCTTGCCGGTCGCAGTGCCCTTGGCGGCCTTGCCGTTGGCACCGGATTTCGTCTGGGAAGTCGCCGAGCGTGCGCTCGTGCTGGTCTTGCGAGAGCTTCTGGAAGTGCTCTGGGCCGGCATCATCACCTCTGTCGCCGCAGCAGGTCGTTGGCGCTGCGTCGTAGTTGGTCTCGGTCTCTAGTCAAGCGGGCTGCCCTATCGTCGTCACCGGTGCGCCGCGCTTCGGTGATTTCACGACTGAGTCTAGGCAGCTCGCGCTCCAAGTTCCGCTTGGCAAGCAGTGGGATGCCGTTGTGTAGCATCTGCTCCGCGTCATCCCTATCTCGATACACCTGCAATGCGAGCCGTTCCTTCAACCAGGAAAGGGCACCACTTTCTTCGAGCGTCGAAAGTAGCTCTGATACGTCCAGAACCCCACTTTCTTGAAGTGCGGCACGGGCCGCCCGATACACCTCGCGAAGCTCATGGCTGGTCAGCAGTCGCTCGAGCGCGGCCCCATCGCCCGTCTCGAGCAGTGCAGGCCGGTCCAGTAGCAAGCCGAGCAGCTCCGCCTGCAACCTGGGGAGCTTAACACGCTCCGGCGCAGGGTCCAGGGCGGATTTCCCAATATTTTCAGGTGGTGTGCTGCGCTCGCGCTGCACCCCTTTGCGCAATTGCTGACGCACCACGCGGGGGTCGCTGACCCCGAAGCGCTGGCCCACGCGCTCGATGTAAAGTTGCAGTTCCACCGAATTTTTCACGTCAGCGAGCACCGATCCCAGGCTCTCCAGAGCCGCAGCCTGCTCTGCGGCGGTCTCACCGGCGGCGGCCGCTGCGCTGTCGATCAGGTACTCCACGCTCCCTCTTGCGCCGCCGATCAGCGCTTCGAGCCCGGCTGCACCCCGGGCGCGCAGGTAGCTATCTGGATCTTCGCCCTTAGGCAAGGCCGCCACGCGCGCCCTGAGGCCCTGCTCGGCCAAAAGCGGGTGGGCCACCCGGATCGCCTTGGTGCCGGCGGCGTCACCGTCGAAGAGCAGCACCACGTCCTCGGCGTAGCGCGACAAAAGCCGCGCCTGCACGGTCGTAAAGGCGGTCCCCAGGGGTGCCACGGCGTTGGGAAAGCCCGCCTGGTGCAGCGCCAGGAGATCGAAATTGCCCTCGCAGAGCACCACGCTACCGCGGCGCCGGATCTCGACGCGGCCCTCGTGGAGCCCGAAGAGCAGGCTACCCTTGCGATAAATCGGGCTCTCGGGGCTGTTGATGTACTTGGGGCCGTCGCGATCGCCGTCGGCGCCCGGCTGCGGCAAAATGCGACCGCTGAAGGCCAACACGCTGCCCGAAACGTCGCGCACGGGAAACATCAGGCGCCCGCGGAAGCGGTCGTAGTGCCCGGTGCCCTCGCGATTGCGCGCGATGAGCCCCACCTCCTCGGCGTCCCTGGGGGAGACTCCGGCCTCCTGCAGATGCCGCGTCAGCTCGTCCCAGCGGTGGGGGGCGTAGCCGAGCCGGAAGCGGTCCGCGATGGCCGGGTCGACCCCGCGATGCTCCAGCTCCGCCCGCGCCAGCTGGCGCTGAGGGTGCGCGACGAGCTGTTGTTCGAAGAAGCGGCAGGCGGCTTCGTTGGCGCTGATCAGGCGCTGGCGGTGCTCGCGGGCGCGTCGCTGGGCGGCGCCTTCACCGGGTTGTTCGTCCGGGATCTCGACGCCGGTGCGAGCTCCCAGCTGGCGCGCGGCTTCAGGGAAGCTAATGCCCTCGAGCTGCATCAGAAACTCGAAGGGGTCACCCGACTGCTGGCAACCGAAGCAATGAAAGTATTTGTGACCCGCGCTTACGTTGAACGAAGGCGTTTTTTCGTTGTGGAAGGGGCACAGGCCCACGTGGTTAGTGCCCCGCTTGACCAGGCGAACGTGCTCACCGACCAGCGAAACCATGTCCACGCGCCCGCGGATTTCATCGACGATCTCCTTTGGGATCAACGGCCCCTCGCGACGGGAGGAGAACGGGTGCAGCTCGCCCGGCTGTCGCCCGCGGCCTGCCGCCAAGTGCAGACCTGGCGAAAGTCTAGAACGCGTGCCCACCCCGTCAAGACGCCTCTGAAGCACTGCGGGTGCGGCTCGGGCGATTGAGAATGACGCCCCGGCAGCGTAGAAAGGTCGGCGCGATGTCCTCGGAAATGGGCGGCGAGGACGGCGGGCGACGCGGCGGAGGCCTGGGCGAGGCACTGGGGGTTTTCGCGGCCGTCACGCTGGCCACCGTGGGCATCAGCCTGGCGGGGCGCTGGCCGCCGCTGGCCGACTACGAGCAGCTCGCGGTGGGGCTGCTCTTTCTGCTGGTGGCCATCGAACTCAGCCAGCGGCAGCCCGATGGCATCCGCCGCTATGGGCTGTCGCTGGGCGGCCTGCTGGAGCCGCCGGAACAAACGCCCGAGGGTGCCCGAGGCACGCTCGTGGACCTGCTCGAGGTCAGCTGGCGCGCGCTGCCCCTGGCGGCCCGCGAGATGGGCTGGGCGCTGGGGCTCGCACTACTGATCTTCCCGCTCTACGCGCTGGGCTTTGGCGCCTACCAGCAGTGGCTCTGGCCCGAAAGCCACTTTGAGCTCCGCGTGCCCGAGGGGCTGCCGACGCTGCTGCTGTCGCAGGTGGTGGCCGTGGGCCTGCCCGAGGAGGCCTTTTTTCGCGGCTACCTGCAGGGACGCTTGAGCGACGCCTTCAAGGCGCGCCGGCGGATCTTGGGCGCCGAGCTTTCGCTGGCGGCGCTGCTCTTGCAGGCCGTGCTTTTCGGGGTGATCCATTTCGCAGTCGACCTCCACCCGGCGCGCTTGGCGGTGTTCTTTCCGGCGCTGCTCTTCGGCTGGCTCAGGGCCCGCCGCGGCGGCATCGGGGCCGCCCTCGTGCTGCACGCCCTATCCAATGGGCTCGCCGAGCTGCTCGCCCACAGCTGGCTCTCAGTGGTATGACGCCGCCGTGTCCATCGAACGCGCGACACTGATGCGAACCGTTCAGACGGCCCTGGAAGAGGACCTGGGACGCGGGGACCTCACCACCGAGGCCTGCGTGGATGCGATCGTGGGCGGGCGGGCCGAGCTGCGCGCGCGCGAGCCGCTGGTTTTTTGTGGCGCCGAGGTCGCCTGCGAGGTCTACCGCCAGGTGGATCCGGCGCTGCAGGTCCAGGCCCACGCCGCCGATGGCGCGCGCCTCGAGCCCGGCGAGGTCGCCCTCGCGATCGCGGGGCCCGCGGCCTCGATCCTGAAGGGCGAGCGCGTGGCCTTGAACTTCGTGCAGGCCATGAGCGCGGTCGCCACCCATACGCGGCGCCACGTGGAGGCGGTGCCCGAGGGCTGCGCGTTGCGCATCGCCGACACGCGCAAGACCCTGCCCGGATTGCGCGCCCTACAGCGTCATGCGGTGCGCTGCGGCGGCGGGCACAACCACCGCTACGATCTGTCGTCGGCGGTACTGATCAAAGACAACCACATCGCCGCCTGCGGTGGTGTCGGCGAGGCGGTGCGACGGGCCCGGGCCCAGGCGCCCCACACATCGCGCATCTGCTGCGAGGTCGACCGGGCCGGGCAGATCGAGGAGGCACTCGAGGCCGGCGCCGATGTGCTCCTGCTCGACAATTTCGACGACGCCGAGCTGCCACAGGTGGTAGCCCAGGTCGCCGGCCGCGCGATCTGCGAGGTCTCGGGGCGCGTGAGAATCGAGCGCATCGCCGCCATCGCGCGCGCCGGAGTCGACGTGGTCAGCATCGGCGCCCTGACCCACTCGGCGCCGTCGGTGGACTTGGGCCTCGACTGGATCGCAGAGCCTTGAGCGGCGCGGAGGCGGTGCCGCAGGAGCTTTCGCCCGCACGCATCGGGGAGCTTTTGCGTTCGCGGCGCTTTGGGCGCTCGATCGAGGTGGTGGCGCTGACCGACAGCACCAACGACGACGCCCGGGCGGCGGCGACCCGGGGCGTGCCCGACGGCCATGTGGTGGTGGCCGACGCCCAGCGCAGCGGCCGCGGCTCCCAGGGACGCAGCTGGGCCTCGCCCCCGGGGCTGGACCTCTACCTCTCGATCGTGGCGCGGCCGGCGCTTTCGCTGTCGCAGCTGCCGCCGCTGACGCTGGCGGTGGGCCTGGGCGTGGCCGAAGCCGCAGAAGCCCTGACCGCAAAGGCCCCACGGCCGGGGCAGAGCCGCGTGAAGTGGCCCAATGACGTGTGGATCGACGGTCGCAAGTGCGCCGGTATCCTGGTGGAGGCGACCAGCGTGGGCGAGGCGCTGCAGGCGCTGGTGGTCGGCATCGGCCTGAACGTCAACCGCAGCCACTGGCCCGAGCAATTGCGCGATCGCGCCACGTCGCTGAAGCTGGCCTCGGAGAGCCCCACGCCCCTCGACCGCGCCGTGGCCCTATGCCGCACGCTCGAGGCCGTGGAGCGGTGGATCGACAACCTCGTCGAGCACGGCAGTGCGGCGGTCGCGCGCGCCGTCGACCAGCGGCTTTTGTGGCGCGACCAGCGGGTGCGCTGCGATCGGATCGAAGGCGAACTCCTGGGCGTGGCCGACAGCGGTGCCTTGCGCATCGCCACCGCGGCAGGGATGCGGGAGCTGGTGGCCGGACAGCTGGTGGCGATCGACGACCACGATTGACAGCCCCGGGAGCCGGTCCCAAGGTGAGCGCGATGGGCGAACTCGCATCGGTAGAACAGGAGGCACAGGCGCTTTCGGAGACGGTCGGAGTGCGGCGGCGCGACGACCTGCGGCTGCTGCAAATCCGCGGTGACGACCGCCAGAGCTGGCTCAACGGCCAGCTCACCAACGACGTGCGCGAGCTTGCGCCGGAGCGCGCGGTCTATGCCCTGGTGGTGGATGTACGCGGCAAGATCGTGGCCGACGTCTGGGCGTTTCAGAGTGCCATGGGCGGCGCCAGCGAGGACGGAGCGCTGTCGCTGTGGGTGCCGCGGACGCAGCTTTCGGACCTGCTCGAGATCTTCGAAGCCCAGATCATCATGGAGGACGTGGAGCTCAGCGAGGCCGAGACCGGCGGCGTGCTGTCGCTGCAAGGTCCCCTCGCGGACAAGGCCGCCGCCGAGATCCTCGCGCGCTGCCCGGGGCTCGAACGCGTGGGCTGCGACGAGCTGGGCGCAGGTGGTCAGTGGCTCTACGGGAGCCCGGATGCGCTCGTCGCGGCCGAACAAACAGCCGCTGCCGTAATCGCAGAACTCGGCGGCTGCGCCGTGTCCGAGGCCGGCTACGAGCTATCGCGGCTGCGGGCGGGCGTGCCGCGCTTCGGCGTCGACTTCGACCGCCGCCACTACCCCCAGGAGAGCGGTCTCAAGGAGCGCGCGGTTTCGTTCAACAAGGGCTGCTACATCGGCCAGGAAGTGATCTGCACACTCGAAAACCGCGGACGGCTGTCGCGACGGCTGGTGCGCCTCGAGGGCGAGCACCGGGGCCCGTTCGAGCCTGCGGCCCTGCTCGACGCCGACGGCGAGACGGTGGGTGAGCTGACCAGCGGCGCCTGGGATGGACGCCGCGGCCGCGCGCTGGCCCTGGGCTACGTGAAGTCGCGGGCCACCGCGACCGACACCCCCCTGAGCTATCGGGACGCCACCTTGCGGGTCGTCGCGATGGTCGGCCTGTAGGTCCGACCCGGCCCGCAACACACAGCCGGCCGAGCGCCAGCACCCCCCCCCCGGCCAACCTACACGGCTCCAAAAGACACACGTTGCTGCCGCTCTGGAGCCGTGGGAGGATCGTAGGGTCGCATTTCGAGCGGCGCGGGGTGATGCGCAGGACATCCCCCGGGGCTGATCATGGACGAAGAAGACCCGCTAGTCGCACAGTGCCGCCTTCGTGTCGGTCGCATGATCAGCGGCAAATGGCGCCTGGACGCGCTGATCGGCGTGGGCGGCATGGCGGCGGTCTACATGGCCACCCACCGCAACGGAGCGGTCGGTGCCATCAAAATTCTGCACGAAGAGGTGGGCATGAACCAGGAAGTGCGCGAGCGCTTTCTGCGGGAGGCCTACATCGCCAACAAGGTTGGCCACGATGGCACGGTCAAGGTCCTCGACGACGACGAGGACGAAAACGGCGTGCCGTTTATCGTGATGGAGCTGCTGCAGGGCCGCTCGGTCGAGGACGCGGCCGAGGACGCTGGCGGCACGCTCTCGGTCGAGGCCACCCTGGATGTGATCGACCAAACCCTGGCCGTGCTCGAAGCGGCCCACGAACACAAGATCATCCACCGCGACCTGAAGCCGGAAAATCTCTTCCAGCTGCCCGACGGGCGCATCAAGGTGCTGGACTTCGGCATCGCCCGGCTGCGCGAGGACAACGCGAAAAAGACGCAGACCGGCATGGTGATGGGCACGCCGTCGTTCATGGCGCCCGAGCAGGCCATGGGACGCTGGACCGACGTCGACGCCCGTACCGATCTCTACGCCGTGGGCGCCACCGCCTTCACGCTGCTCAGCGGCCATCCGGTACACGAAGCCGAGACCGCCGGTGAAATGCTGGTGGCCGCAGCCACCCGCCCCGCCCGTTCGCTGGCCCGCGTGTTGCACAACGCGCCCTTCAACCTGGTGGCTTTGGTCGACCGCGCGCTCTCCTACGAGCGCGACAATCGCTTCTCCAGCGCCATCGAGTTCCGCGAGGAAATCGTCCGCGTGCGCGAATCGCTCAGCGGCGACGAGGCGGTGCAGGCCGATGCGCGACCGGAAGCGGCGATTCTGCCGGCCACCATGCTCGGCGCCGACTCGCCCGAGGACTACGAACGGGCCGAGCGCGACGCGCAATTCGAGAGCTTCGACCCCAGCACCAACAGCCCCGAAGAAATCGAGCGCATGGCCGAGGTCTTCAAGCTCATGGAGCGCGGCCTGGTCGCCCGCAAACAGTACGGTGAAGATCACCCCGAGACCAAGCGCCGCTTCAAGGAGACCTTCAAGGAGCTGGCCTCGGCCCTGATGACCTGCGACATCTGCCTGGCCTGGAACTTCACCCCCTATGCCTTCGTCGCTGGCGACAGCGTGGTGTGGGAGCCGGAGGTTCCCTGGAACCGCATCCCCTATCAGCTCTTCTCCGACGGCGTGCGCACCATGGGCCTGGTCCCGGGCATGGACGAGGACGAGTTCTACGCCTGGCTCGACGTGATCACGCTCGATCCCACGATGGATTTGGCGCCCGAGGACGATCTGGTCACCACGCTCTGGGATGCCAACTTCGACTACGTGTTTCACCAGGCCATCGACTCCTTCGCCGAAGGCAACCAGGAGCAGCGCCTGCGCTACGAGTCCGACCGCCAGGCGGTGATCGACAGCGCCCACCAGGACACGGCGCGCGAAACGGCGACGGCCTGGAAGGAAGGCCGGCGCGACCGCTCCATGCGTCACGGCGCTGGCGGCAAGACCAAGCAGGTCATGGACTTCATCAACAGCGGCTCCCCCATGGACGCCGAAGCCGCTGCCCGCGTCGCCAACCTGCGCATGGAAGACCTGGCCGACGACGAGGCCAAGACCTCCGACGCCCTCGACCTGGACCCGGGCACCCGGGCACTGCTGGCGGCGCGCCTGGCGGTCGACGTGGGCGGCGCCAGTACGCGCTTCGTGGTCGCCGCGGCCGAAGCCTTCGTCGCCTCTGCGCGCATGGGTCGCTCCGAAACCGTCAGCGCACCCCTGCGCCGAGCGGTCGACGGCCTCAGCGCCGGCGAACCCACCAAGGCGATGGACATGGTGGTGGAGCTGCGCGAGGCGGTGCAGATCGACGGTAAGGAACTCGAGACCGACAATCTGCGCAACACCCTGACCTCCGAAGTGCTCTCGCCCAAGACCCTGCTGAGCATCCTTCAGGGCAGCACGGAGCTGGACGAGAACACGGTCGACCTCTACTTGAAGGGCCTCGAGCGCATCCTGCAGTGCGTCCAGCAGCAGCACCTGGACGCAGCCATCGAGTTCCTGCCGATTTCGCAAAAGGGCAAGGTCCGCGACATGGTCTTTGCCTTTCTGCTGCGCGCCTCCAAGGGGCACGAGCAGAAACTGGGCAAGCTCTTCATCGCCGTGGACATGGAGCTGGGCCTGGAGCTGGTGCGGCTTTTGGTCGAGCTCGACAACGACGCCGCCAAGGAAGCCATCTCGATGGCGACCGACAGCCCCCACCCCCTGGTACGCATCGAGGCCCTGGGCCACATCGAAGGCGTGGGCGGCACCCGCGTGCGCAACGAGCTGCGCCGACTGCTCGACGACGAGCAAGGGGGCGTGCGCCTTGCGGCCCTGCGCGCCATGGAACAGCACAGAATCTCCGCCGCCGGCCCCTTCCTGGTGGTCCGCATGAAGGAAAAGAGCTTCCTCAAATTGAGCTACGAAGAGCGGCGCCAGGCGCTGTCGACGGTCACCACCCTACGACCGGCGCGCGCGGCCGAGCTGTGCATCATGTGGCTCGAGGACGACAAGCTCTTTCGCTCGTCGAACCTGGAGAACATGCGCGAGCTGGCTGCGGAATTTCTGGGCGAGTGCGGCCATGACGACAAGGCGAGGGGCGTGCTGACCGCCGTGGCCGGGGCGCGGCCATGGAAGGCGAGCAAGGATCTAAAAGCCGCCGCCGCGGCCGGCCTCGAGCGCTTCGAGGCGCGCGCCAAGGAGCGCGCCAGCCGCCGACAGGAGGGCAAGGGCGAGGAGCCCAAGCGCAAGCGACCGCGCTCGAAGGTGCGGCGCAAGGAGGGCACCGAGGGCGGCACCCAGGTGGGCAAGCGCAAGAAGCGCACCGAGGTTCGCAAACGCCGCTCGCCCAGCGAGACCAGCGAGGGATCGGACGGGCGAGACCAACGCACAGCGACGGGTAAGTGACCGTGCAAAAAACGATTCACAAAGCTGACTTTCTCGCCGCCTGCAAGGCCACCGACTCGCGCAACCAGGCGCTCGAAGAGATCCGCGACAAGGGCGCCGACGTGATCCTCTCGGTGTTTCGGTTGCTGAAGAACTCCCTGGTCCATGCGGTGGACAACAAGGCCGTGCAGACCACCTGCAAGGAGACCCACGGCACCATCACCGACTTCGCAGCCATCGTCGGCGGTTACGTCAGCGTGACCTTCGTCGACGACACCATCTTCGTCTGCGGCCAGCTCCTGCGCGCCTCGCGCTCGATTTACGAGTCGGCGATGGAGGTCGGGCGCATGTTGGGCAACTGCGGCGTCTCTGAGTTGAGCTTCACGACCGACGTGACCTACGACGACATGATGAAGCTCTGCGAAGTCTTCTCTATCTCCACGCGCACCCCGGAGCTGCGCGGCCGCTTCGCCGAAACCAAGATCCCCCACATCACGATCCGCAAGATCGAGACCGAACTGCAAAAGGCCGACGAAGACCAGGAGCTGCCGGAGATGGAAAAGGTGCTGCGCGCCTACGCCTCCGCCCTGGTTGTGATGCGCCAGTTCTATGATCGCATCGCCAAAGGCAAAACGGTGATGCCGCACCGGGTCAAGCGGGTCGCCCAGCGCGTCGTGGGCCTGTCCGAAGGCGCACAGGGTTCGCTCCTGGCCTTGACCACCCTGGCCAACGCCCACCGCGACGAGGCAGGACGCTCGGTGCAGTCGGCGATTTTGAGCGTCTGTGTCGCCCGTCAACTCACGGGCAAGCGCTCGGTGCTGGCGCAACTCGCGATGTCGGCTCTGATCGCGGACATGGGTCGTATGCGCATCACGGGCACCGAGGGACGGCTGGCGGAGCTGGCCGAAAACGTCGAGCGCGCAATTCCCTCGCTGACCAGCGCCCTGTGCATCTCCACCGGCGGCGTCAACGTGCAAAACGCGGTGCGCACGGTGACAACCTACGAGGCGACCTTCATCGAGCGCCAGCACCTCATGGGACCGGTCTACAAGCGGACCATGTCACCGCTGGTGCAGAGCAAGATCCTCTACGCGGTCAGGCAGCTGCTCGAACAGCTGGCTCCGCGCGACACCCGGCGTCCCCTTTCCCCCCTGGACGCCCTGGCAGCCCTGTCGGGCAAGCCCGGCGTCGACGACTTTGTCTATAAGCTCCTGATCCGCGCCGTCGGCGTGATGCCCACCGGCACCATCGTCGAGTTTGAGACCGGCGAGTGGGGTATCGTGGTCGGGCCTTCGAAGAACAAGAACGCCCTGTCGCGACCGCGGGTGAAGCTGATGACCGATCGCTCGGGGCAAATCTTCAGCAAGCCCAAGGAGATCGACCTGGGCGAGGCCACCGGCGGGCAGCGTTTCCCGGCCATCACCGGCGTGGTCGAGCCGAGCCGCGCCAAGTTCAACGTGGCCGCGGTGCTCATGAATTGAGGGCCCCGAGGGGCTCAAGTCAGCGTGCGGCCGCCGTCAACCACGAGTTCCTGACCGGTGATGAAGGGGCTGCGCGCGAGGTGCAGCACCGCCCGGGCCACATCCGCGGCACTTCCCAGCCGCCCCAGGGGAATCGAGCGTCTCAGTGCATCCAACTGGGAGTCATCAAACTCATCGGGCGGCAGGACGCTGCCCGGCGCCACCGCGTTGACCCGCACTTCGGGCGCCAGCTGCAGCGAAAGCGCCCGCATCATCTGGTGGATGCCGGCCTTGGCCACCTGATAGGGCAGGTAGTCGCGGAAGGGCGCCCGCCTGCTGGTGCAGCCGATGAAGACCAGGCTGCCGCGCGCCGCTCTCAGGGCCTCGGTCGCGCGCTGGGCCATGGCGAAGGGCGCGCCCAGGTTCAGGTTCAAGACACGGTCCCAGGCCGCGTCATCGAGCGTATCCAGTGGCGTGGCTTCGAAGCTCGCTGCGCTCAAGACCAGCAAGTCCAGGCCGGCGAAGTGCTCGATGGTGCGATCGACCAAATGCCGGGCCGCTTTGCGGTCATCGAGGTCGGCGGCGACGGCCCAACCCTCGCCACCGGCGGCCGCGATTTGCTCGCAGACCTCCGCGGCGCCCGCGGCCGAGCCGTGGTGGTGAACGGCCACGCGCATCCCGGCTTCCCCCAGGGCGCAGGCGATGGCCGCGCCCACACGGCGGCCGGCACCGGTGACCAGGGCCACCTTGCCCGCCAAGTCCACGCTGTCGCTGCCGTCGCCTATCGCCATTGGCATCGGTGGGTGGCAAAGATCACGAAGACCGTCAATTCGAAGTTCGGATCCATCCGTGGCGGGTGGGACTGGCGGCTGCCCTTCCCCGGCCTTAGAATGACAGCAGCCAGTGACGCGGGTCTCATGACAGATACCCGGCGTAGGAGTTGTGTGATGATCCAGTTGAGCGAGCGCGCCTCGGAAAAAGTGAAGGAAATCCAGGCTACCGAAGACCTCGGGAGCCAGGGGCTCAGGGTACGCGTCATCGGGGGCGGTTGCTCCGGATTCACCTACGACCTCTTCTTTGACGACGAGGTCGACGACACAATCGACGAAATCTTCCAGTCCCACGGCATCCCGGTCTACGTCGACATGATGAGCCTGACCTACCTCGAGGGCACGGAGATCGACTACGTCGAAGGGCTGTACGGCGCTGGCTTCAAGTTCAACAACCCAACTGCGAAAACCACCTGCGGCTGCGGCTCGAGCTTCGCGGTTTAGGGGGCGAGACTGGGGCGAGACTGGGGCGAGACGAGACCACCTCCGCAAGGCAGCGCGGACACGGGCTGGCCGTGGAGGCGCCCCTGACTCACGCCCGGAGCAGCCCGCTCGGGCGGGTCATCCCACGACTACACGCGAGCGACGGCGGAGGTACACGCAGCGTCAGACGTAGCTGCATCCACAGGATTCCCAGGCTGCTCACCGTTCGCTGGCTCGCCAGCGGAGACGCTCTTTGGACCCGCCAGGCACGTGCGCGACCCGGTGGAACGCCGGGTTGACGCGGGCATCACGACACCGATCCTGGTACCGGCCTCGGCCCACAGCAATCAGATGCGAGCCTTCGCGGAACTCTTCGGCACCTACGCCTGATGCGCGAGAATCGACACCCCACGCTGCAGGTCCTGGCGATCGGGAGCGTGCGAATCTTCTGCGTGGCCCAGCTCTTTTCGAGCCTGGGCTTTTCGCTCTTGCGGGCCACGGTGGCCTGGCACATCTGGAAGGTCACGGGTTCCTACGCCCTCTTGGGCACGCTGGGCCTCGTCGAATTCCTGCCCGTGATCCCGGTCGCGCTCTACGGCGGTGCCCTGGCCGACAGCTCCGATCGCCGCAACATCGTCGTGGTCGCGCTCGCTAGCTCGGCCCTACTGACCGTGATGCTGGCGCTGGCCGCCGGCCATGGGCAACAGGAGCACCTCGCGATCCTGGGAACGGCTTTCCTGCTCGCCATCTCCTCATCGCTGCAGCGGCCTGCCAACAGTGCGCTCTTGCCCATGCTGGTGCCGACCGACCTCTTTCCCTCGGCCACCGTCATCGGCGCCAATGTGCGCAACGCCGGGGTGGTCGGCGGGCCGGTGCTGATGGGACTGGTCACGCGGGCCTCCGACATCGCCACAGCCTACTTTTGCGTGGTCGGCATGCTGGGCGTTGCCTCACTGCTGGCCACGCGCCTGCCGGCGGCCGGACAGACGGGCGAGCGGCGGGCCGTAAGCCTACGGGCCGTGCGGGAAGGCATCGACTTCGTCCGTTCACGACCAGTCATTGTCGGATCGATGGTGCTCGACATGTTCGCCGTGATCTTCGCCGGAGCCACCGCGCTGTTGCCGGTCTTCGCCGACGAGATCCTGGGAGTGGGTGAGCTGGGCTATGGCCTGCTGAGCGCCTCGCTGCAGATCGGCACGCTGCTGATGGCAGCGATACTGCTCGTTCTTCCGCCGCTGACCCGCCCCGGTCGCGCCCTGCTGTGGTCAGTGCTCTTTTTTGGCCTGTCGACGATCGCCTTCGGTCTATCGCGCAACTTCGCCCTGTCGGTCGCCGCCTTCGTCGTCGCAGGAATGGTCGACCAGCTCAGCATGACCTCACGCTCCATCATCTTGCAGCTCTCCACGCCGGACGAATTGCGCGGGCGGGTCAGCTCGGTAAGCATGATCTTCATCGGTGCCAGCAACGAACTCGGCGCCGCCGAGTCCGGCTACCTGGCTGCGCTCACCAGCGCCACGTTCTCGGTGGTCTTCGGTGGTTTCGCCAGCCTTGGCGTGCTGGGCGTGACCGCCATCACCGTGCCTTCCCTCAGGAACTACCGCATCGGCACACTGCAGGACGAGCGCGCACGGTAGGCCGGCGCCTTCGGCGGAAGCGGCGGCGTCTGAGCTGGGATTACTTCCGAAGGCGAAAAGCCGGAGCCTGCTCGCTTCAGACCCCGGCTCTCCGACACTCGTCAACGGACGGTCAACTACGGAAACGACATCCCGCGCACCTTGAGAAGACCAGACAGCTCGCTTTCGCGTCAGGGTGACAGCAAACAGCGAAGCAAGCGGCTGAGACCCGCCTCGCGAGCCCCATCTATTGCCTACGGCCCGGTTCGAGGCCGCTGCGCAGCGACAGACGTCATTTCCACGCGTCTCCCCTTCCGCGCAGGCTGCGGAGCATCGCCATGACGGCTTCATCTTCCGCACCCTCGAGTTCGAGCGGCACCATGTAGGTCACCAGCAACACGGCGCTTCCGTAGCCGAGATACCAGCGATGCCAGCGAGCACCCTGCCCATCGTCGGCGTACATCGCATGAATGCCCCGGAATGCGCCGAGTTCGCAGTCACCGACGTCGGCATGCTGCGGGCACTCGCCGCGCGCCAGCGCCCGGAGGTCCCCCGGCTCGACCGGCCCCTCGTCCTTGTCCGCAGAGCTGATCAGCAGCACCCCATTCCCCCCGGGGCGCGAGATGCAGGCGGTGCCGCCCTCAAACTCCCCCACCCAATCATCCAGCAGGGCGATCGACCAGCGCCCGCGACCAAAGCGATACATGGGCGGAGAGTACCGCGACCGACGAGGTAACACCCGGCTTGTAGGTGAACTCGCCCCCTTGCCCCCCTCGCACGCCACTACTGATGCGTGAAGACCAACCCACCGTGACAGAAGGAGCAGCTCACCCCGAAGCCGATGCCATGCACCGGCGAGCTATCCATGCAGCGGGCGTCGGGGCCGCCGCAGTAGTAGGCCCACTGGCGCAGGTCGCCCTCGAGCTTGAGCATGGTGGCGCGACCGATGAGTGCGTCGGCATCATCGTAGAACTCCTTGACCACCATGCTGCCGGTGTCGTGCTTGGGCGCATCCAGGTCGGTTCCATTACCGGCGGCCTGGGAAGCGACCAGGATCTCGTTGCGCCAGACACGCACGCGACCGTGGGGGGAAACCTCGCTCGACGGATCGCGCGGCGCGTCGGTCTGGGCGCTCCAACCCGCTTCGCGATAGCCCATCGCATCCAGAAATGCCGCGAGTTCTTCGGCGCTGCTTCCGGGCACCATCGCCCCCCCGATCGCCCCCCCGGACTCGACACCCTGCCCCAGCGTCGCCGCATCACCGACGACAGCCGCATCGGATGGCGGCGACCCCACCGCTCGCCCATCGCTGTCCGATCCGTCGCCACCACGCCCGGCCAACGGGCCACGCGCCGCTCCATCATCGCCACAGGCCAGCAGCGCTCCGAACAGCATCCAAATCAAGCAGGGCGACCACAACCTCATCGCGCCAGGCTACACCTCCCACCGGACCGCACAATGATTCGGGCTAGATGTGCTCGGCGGGAGTGCTGAGCCGATGATCGGGGTCGATACGATGCCAGATGCAAGGACGGCCTCCGCCGGAATACTCCGTGTATTTCAAGGGGGCCGGACGCCGCAGCTGGCGCCGTA
>Ga0224501_10000142_pt1 | contig 72310 bp, 58 predicted proteins | sample SF_Oct11_sed_USG_4_FD_169105 | JGI IMG/M metagenome (GOLD analysis project Ga0224501, IMG submission 169105) | Sediment microbial communities from San Francisco Bay, California, United States - SF_Oct11_sed_USGS_8_1 | ecosystem: Environmental > Aquatic > Marine > Sediment | place: USA...
AAATAATAACCGGTCAATCAACATAATTAGCTCCTATATCTTTTATCAGCAAGACTTATGCCGCCAGGAGCGAATTCTAAAGTAAAAATGGATAATCATAAGTTATTGTAATAATTGGATTTATAGAATTCCCATAAATCCAGAGGATTTCACAGGTGCCGATATTTTGACAATCAGGAAAATTATTCCTTGATGTCCCGGCGTTTTTGACACACCTTTTATTATTATAACCACTTGCCACAAATATATATAAAAGGTAAAATTGTGTAGATTTTCTACTCAATGAGGACCAGATGAAAACCTCTCTTATAAATCTTAGCTCTCTCCTTACTTCTTTCGGAAAGGAAAATCTTTCTGAAATCCTGCATCTGCTTGCCACTGATCTGAAAAGTATTTACCGTTGCGATTCCGTCCGTATTTACCTGGAGGATTTATACGAAGGAATGCTGATATGCCATTACGTCACCGGGCAAAACAGTCCAGATCAGCACCGGATTACAAAATACATTTCTCCCAAGGAATCAATTATTTCCAAAGCTTTTTACGAAAACTCTGTCGTGGTTTCCTGGGATATTCCAGGAGGTTTTTCCGGTTTCAGGAATCCACTTGAAACTCTTTCTAAAATCAAATCTACCGTGGTTTTTCCCATCACCTACCAAATGCGTCCGATAGGAACGCTCAGCCTGGATTGGAATGAAGAAGGTGAGTTTTTATCAAACGAGGTCATAGAAGAAATAACTCTTTTTCTTGGTGACAATAGCCCGGTTATTGAAAAAGCCAAGCGTTATCACCAGAATATATCATTCTCGCGCCATCTGGATACCGCGCGTCGAAAGGACGGGGCCTGGCTGATGATGCGGTCGGCGGTTAATCTGATCGAAAATTTAACTCTGGCTTCGGTTCTGGTCCCGGTTTCCCAAATTCAACCGTCTCAGAAAACAGGCAGTCCTTCCGACCTGGTTGAGATACTTGCTGTCTATTCGCAGAATATGGAACATGCCAGTATTTATAACAATAAAGAGCAGATTCGCGTTTTGGATGGTCACAATCTGATCAACCGAATCATCCAATTCGTTCCTGATAAGGGTTTGCTGATGAACGACCTCAATCAGGAGTCCGTATTTCATGAAAACATCATGGACGAGCAGTTTTCCCGAAAAGATATTGCCAGCCAGATTAATCTGGTATCTCTTTACCAGGTTCCAAAATATGATCGGGAAACAGGTCGCTTTATATGCATCATCAATTATTACACCAGTGAACCCTACGAGTTCACCGATTTTGAAAAGGCCCTGCTGATACAGCACGCTTCCATGGTCGAAAATCTGATACTGGAAGAAAACAATGCGCACATAGAAATCCAGGTGTTGAGTGAAATAGAAGGTTTACTATCCACCCAAAATAATTCTCTGCAATCATTTCTGCAAAATATCCTGGGCAAAACCTCCGAATTGCTGGGAGCGGATTGCGGAACTATTTCCCTGTTAAAAGTAATCGATGGCAAGGCCTGGCTGGTGGTGGAGGATGACCAGAGGAATCTGGTGGGCGCCAAATCACGTGCCTGGAAAAAGAGCGAAATCCCTCCTCTTTTGGTAGGTGGCAACGATCTGCCGGATGAGAAAAAGTCAGTCAATGGATATTGCGCTCACACCGCCCGTCCGGTAGTGATTTCGGATGTTTCCAACCAGAAACTCACCCAGGGTTTTTACAAAAATCTTTCCTCTTCCATACGGTCGGAGATGGCAGTCCCCATCATATATGAAAACAATGTATTGGGGGTCATCAATCAGGACAGTTTCAAAGTAAACCATTTCAAGGAAGAGCATAAAAAAATACTTAAAATCATTGCCAGTTTGATCGGGCAGAAAGTATACCACCTGAAGCAGATTGAAAGCGTTCGAGCCGAGATGTCTGTTCTTCGCGAGGAAATTGAATACCGTGACCCGAAAGTTTCTTCCTATTACCTGGGCAACGTTATCGGAAAGAGTAGCAAGATTCATAACCTGGTCAAACAAATTGATACGGTGGTGGACTCAATCAGTCACCGGATGCTTCACTGGGACAGGGGAAAGCAGTTGGAAGCGGTCATGGGCATTCCTTCCCTACTTCTTACCGGACAGACTGGAAGCGGAAAGGAATTTTTCTTCAATAATATTTATTCGCGCCTGCTTGATATTTTTCGGAGCCAACGAGGGAATCAATACGAATTGTCCGTACGCAAAACCAATATCGCCGCTTACAGTGGGGACCTGACATACAGTGAATTGTTTGGGCATAAAAAGGGAGCGTTTACCGGGGCGGAGTCTAATCGCAAAGGAATCCTGGAAGAGGCCGATGGAGGAGTCGTTTTTCTGGATGAAATTGGCGATGCCGATCCCAAAACCCAGGTGCAACTCCTGCGTTTTCTGGATACCGGCGCTTTTATGCGCTTGGGTGAAAATCAGGCTCGTTATTCACGGATATTCCTGATTGCCGCCACCAACAAAAACCTTTTAAAGGAAATCGAAGCCGGACAATTCAGGGAGGATTTGTATCATCGACTTAACGCGCTCAGCTTTCAAATTCCCGCATTAAACGAGCGGCGGGAGGATATCGAAGATCTGGCCACCCATTTCCTGGGTCGTTTACATCAGGTCTATAAAAAAGATTCTAAAAGTCTTACCCCTCATTTCGATCAGGGTGCAATCGAGTTTCTTACTCAAAAAACATACCGTGGTAATGTTCGGGAATTGAAAAATATTTTATTGAAGGCCCTTATGTTTTGCAAAAACTCAACAATCACCCGGAAAGATTTAATTAGCGCTACTGGCGAGGAGTGGACTGACACATCTTTTGAATCCATAAGCAATGGATGGGTTTACGAAATATTGAATGAGATGGAACAGGGCCAGGGAAATTTCTGGACATCGATCTACCAACCCTTTAAAGGCAAGCGCCTGACGCGGGATGCCGTTTCCACTTTGATCGAAACGGCCAGACATCGTTATCAAACCAACCTGCCCGGCCTGGCTGTCAAGCTCGGGGTGTGCAAAGAGGAATTTAGAAACGATCCCGGGGAAAACAAAAAGTTTCTGAGTTTTAAAAACTTTCTTTACAAAACAGTCAAAATTACTGATAACTAAATCCACCTTCCCTACTCAGTTCTCTTTTGTTTATAAGCTTCGACCACGGCATCCCGAATCATCTTTTTAACTTCAGGAGTTTTGGGGACCACGACATCATGGAATGTTTTATCTTTGCCTTGCAGGGCGGGAAAAGCAATAAAGATTCCTCCATTCTCCCTCTCAAAAACTTTGATTCCTTTGATGATTAAAGAATCATCCAGCAGTATTTCCGCGTAAGCTTTAAGATTTCTCTGCAGATCACCCGGTTCAAACGGGAAAATCTTAACATCACTAACCCGCAACATCGCTGATTTCCTCACCCAGATTAAAAGTGGACGAAATATCATCTCACTGCTACAATAGATTTAATATTGGCCCATTACCCGGCCATCCCCGGCCCCGCGCAAAAACTTATGCGCCTGATTTAAAAACACTTACCTGATTCAAGATTACGGCCGGTCAATTACTCAAATGATCCTTCATTTGTCGATCTAATCCTAATATAGACCATTTACGGAATTGATAAGGAGAAATAAATGACCTCTACGGTTGTCGCAGAAAAACACAAAGTCAAGGACCTGTCGCTCGCTGGCTGGGGCCGCCAGGAAATTATCCTCGCTGAAAAGGAAATGCCCGGCCTCATGGCCCTGCGTGAAAAATATGGAAAGAGCAAGCCGCTTAAAGGTGCCCGCATTGCCGGGTCCCTGCACATGACCATCCAAACGGCGGTGTTGATTGAAACGTTGATCGAACTGGGTGCCGTGGTGCGCTGGGCTTCCTGCAACATTTTCTCAACACAGGACCACGCAGCGGCGGCAATCGCCAAGGCGGGAATTCCCGTGTTTGCCTGGAAAGGAGAAACTGAGGAGGAATACTGGTGGTGCACAGCCCAAACCCTCCTGTTCGATAACGACCAGGGACCCAACATGATTCTGGACGACGGCGGTGATCTGACGGGATACGTCCACGAAAAACATCCCGAACTATTGGCAGGGATTAAGGGAGTCACCGAGGAAACGACTACGGGTGTTCATAAACTTTACAAAATGATCGAAGACGGCGAGCTAAAAATTCCCGCGATGAACGTCAACGATTCAGTCACTAAATCCAAATTCGACAATCTTTATGGATGCCGTGAATCCTTGGCCGACGGTATCAAACGCGCTACCGATGTGATGATTGCCGGCAAGGTAATTGTGGTCGCGGGTTACGGGGATGTCGGCAAAGGTTGCGCGCATTCCATGCGATCCTATGGCGGTCGCGTTTTGGTTACGGAAATCGATCCCATTTGCGCCCTTCAAGCGGCGATGGAAGGCTTTGAAGTCACCACCATGGAGGACGCTGTGACTCAAGGCGATATTTTCGTTACCACCACTGGCTGTGAAGACATCATTCGTATCGACCACATGGAGAAAATGAAGGACACGGCCATCGTGAGCAACATCGGCCACTTTGACTGCGAAATTCAGGTCGATGAGCTGAATAAATTCCCAGGAATCAAGAAAGAAGAAATTAAACCGCAGGTCGACAAATACACCTTCCCCGATGGACATTGTATTATTCTGTTGGCGGAAGGCCGATTGGTAAACCTCGGTTGCGCCACCGGGCATCCATCCTTCGTCATGTCCAACTCATTCACCAATCAGGTGTTGGCGCAAATCGAACTATTCACCAAAAAGTATGAGCTGGGGGTTTATGTCCTGCCCAAGAAACTGGACGAGGAAGTAGCTCGACTGCATCTCGAAAAGCTGGGGGTTAAATTGACCAAGCTGACCGAAAAACAGGCCAAGTACCTGAATATCCCGGTGGAAGGACCCTACAAGCCGGAGCATTACCGTTACTAGCTTCAAAAAAAACAAAAACGGCGTTCCTCAGGGAGCGCCGTTTTTTTTATAACCGCTACTCCGCCTCCTGCAGTGCTTTGCATAGCATTGCCTCGGAAGGAACCCCCGTCCAAGTATCCTGGTAAATCCTGCACTTCAAACCATACTCAGATGCTTTCTCACGGCCTTCGATATCCTTGCCGTTAATGCGAATGGAGGGAGAGCCCAGAAATCGGTGCTGAATCGCTAATTCCGGCGTAGTGATTTCAATTTTCTCGATGGATGCGGCGGTATAGCTGTCCGATAAGATTTGTTCGAGGAGAGCCAACGCGGATTCGTGCCCTGGACAATCTTTAAAATATAAAAATTCAATTTTCATCCTTCATATCCTCAAAGGATGCTTCTTCAAAAATTGAATTACCCAGGGGATGATTTGCTCATCCGCGTCTTCAACCACGTAATGGCCCGCCTCTGCCACCTCATGCACTTCCGCCTCTGGAAAATATTTTTTCCACCGGTCCAGGAAGTACTCGTTAAAACAGAAATCCTGCATACCCCATATGATCAGCACCGGACGGTCTCTGAAATACCCTAATTGCGATTCAATATGCTCCACAACCGGATAACTGGGGGTATCCGGAGACAGGGGAATATCCTGAACAAATCGAAGATTAGCGATTCGGTTTTCAGGAGAATTATAGGGAGCGAGGTAGCCTTTGCGAATCCTCCCTCTCAGTCGCCCCGGCTGCTTGCTGGCCCACGAAACGGCTGCCCGCGCAAACAGGTTGAATTTCAAAATCGCCAATGGACCAATGAACGAATTTCGGCACAGGTTAATGCTGAAAGGAATACGATCCGCGAGGAAGGCCGCTGTGTTAAAAAAAACGATTCTCTTGATTTTTTCAGGATGACGAACCGCAAATCCCATGCCAATGGATCCACCCCAATCATGCATAATCAGGGTGATGTTATCGAGGTTCAGATGATCGACCAATAACTCCAGGTTATCAATGTGCTGGGAAAGTGTGTAGTTGTAATCCTGCGGTTTATCCGATAATCCGCATCCCATATGATCAGGAACCACACAACGGAACTGACTGCGCATGCCTTTGATGAGATTACGGTAATAAAATGACCAGGTGGGATTGCCGTGGAGCATGAGGAGGGTTTCACCCTGCCCTTCGTCAAGGTAATGCAGGCGATGAGAGCCCGTTTCGATAAAGCGCGATTGGAAAGGATAAAGATCACGAAACGGTTCCAGCGAAATCTCGCTCACCCTTCCAAACCCATCATCAGGCAATTGAGTCCACTGCCGATTCCCAATAAGGCAACAGAATCGCCTTTTTGAACCACCCCTTGCTCTTCTCCCATTGCGAGGGTCACGGGCAACGCAGCGGAACCTGTATTACCAAGATATTCCAAAGTGGAAAAATCCTTTTGCAAATCCAGTTCCAGAGTTTCATAAAGTAATTTGCGGTGGATATGTCCCACTTGATGACAAAACACTTTATCGACATCCTCATTGGACCAGCCAAACTCCGATTTGGTAGTATCCCAGGTGTCTTTAGCCAACTGACAGCCTTCCTTCATCAAAGTTTCAGAGTCCGTTTCCATGAGCGGGGAGGAATCGCCCCCCATTCCCATATCCTCATTGCCCTGACACAATTCATTAAAACGCGTTTCCGCCCTTCCCACGGCACCGATCAAACGATGCCCCTGGCTTGAAAGGTCTTTATGAACCAATAAAACTGCCACCGCCGCAGAACCGATAGTCATCGAGGCAAATGCAGTTTTGATTTTGGCACGCGTGGGATTGGGGTCTGCCAGCAATGTTTCTATGGTGGTCTCCACCAGCGGACCGCCGTTTTCTCCAGATACGATCAAGCCAGCTTTAATCTGTCCCATTTCAATCATGTTTGCCACCATTACCATGCCGTTCAGCACTCCCAAACAGGCATTGGAGATATCAAACACGTGAGAATTTCTGGGTAATTTCAGGTTATGGTGAATGACGGACGCCGTAGCCGGCTCAAGAAAATCGCGGCAAACGGAACCGGAGATCAGGCAACCAATATGCTTACGGTCAATTTTCGTTTTGCTCAGGGCGTGCTCCCCGGCAAGGGAACTCACCTGACTGGGGAAAACGCCCTTATCAAAAAACCGGCGTTCCCGGATACCGCTCATCATTTCAAGGCGCCCGAAGGGAAGTTTTAGCTTTTCATACAGGGGAGCGAGGCGGTGCTCAATATCCTCCGAAGTCACCACATTTTCCGGCAAAAAATACCCCAATGACTCCATGTAGACATTTTTAAAACGCATATTCAATACAATTCAGATCAGGCAAACTTAACCCATTACCTGCATTTCATAATATTTCTGGTATTGGGCGCAGTCGGTCATTAATTCTTCGTGAGTTCCGGAGCCGATAATTTCACCGTGCTCCATGACAATAATGCGATCTGCACTTTTAATTGTGGACAACCGGTGGGCGATAACGAATGTTGTACGGTGCTCCATGAGCCGGTGCAGAGCATCTTGAACCAGTTTTTCGGATTCTGAGTCCAGGGCTGATGTTGCTTCATCAAGAACCAGAATCGGAGCATTCCTCAAAATAGCACGGGCTATAGCGATTCTTTGGCGCTGTCCTCCTGAAAGCATTACTCCCCGTTCCCCGATAACAGTATCGTAACCATCGTCCAAGCGTTGAATAAATATATCTACATGCGCCGCATGTGCAGCGGCAATGATTTCCTCGCGCGTTGCAGATGGGTTGCCAAATTGAATATTCGCCAGTATGGTATCGTTAAATAAAAAAGTTTCCTGCGTAACCAAGGCAATATTGCTTCTCAGTGAATGACTGTTTAAATCATTAATATTCGTGCCATCAATCAGAATTTCTCCATCCGTAACTATAAAAAACTTGAACAGCAGGTCTGCCAGAGTGGTTTTCCCTGCACCGCTCATCCCCACAATAGCAAGCACTTCAGATTTTTTTATCGTCAGATTAATATTCTTCAAAACCATGGTATCTCGGGACGGATACTTAAACGAAACATTTTTGTATTCGATCTGATGATTAAAACCGGTCATACTCATTTTACCATCCCGCATTTTTTCCGGTTCTTCATCCAGAATGGAATAAACACGCTCGGAGGCGGCAATGGCGGTTTGTACATCAGTGTAGGTTTTGAATAATATTCGCATGGGGTCGTACATCATAAACATGCCCAGAATAAAGGCGAAAAATGTTCCCTGGCTCACTTCTCCGCTTAAAACCTGGGAACCACCATACCAGAGAACCACCGACCCTCCCAACACACCAAGAACCTCCATAAGAGGTGATGTTAACTCGGTGTATTTTACATTTTTTCTCATATTCTCGAGAAAGGCTTGATTATGATTATCAAGTTTTTTCTGTTCGATCTTTTCCAGTCCGAAGGCTCGGACAATTTTAACGCCGGAAAATGACTCCAACATGGTGGAATTGATGTCGGCAATAATTTCCTGCCCTCTCCTGCCCAAATGCCGCAATTTCTTCCCTACCGTAGAAACCGGAATCAATGCAAAAGGAATCACAAATATAGCAATCAATGCCCAGTCCCATTTAAGGTAAAAAACCCAGAAAACCAAGCCTGCAAACATAACTCCGCTCTGCAGAGCATCTTTAACCTGGCGCGCCAGGGTCAATAGCATGGCATTCACATCATTGACCACCCGGGACATCAATTTCCCAGTGGTATCTTTTTCAAAAAAACCATAGGGAAGTTTATGGATATGCATAAAGAGGTCCATTCGAATCTTCGCTACCAACTCCCATCCGATCCTGAAAATAAGACAACTCTGAAAATACCTTAATCCTCCTTTTAGGCAATACAGCCCTATAAGAAGCAGAGGAATCATCTTAAGCATAAAGGTATCTTTTTCGACAAAAATTTTATCGAGAGATTCTTTAACCAGAGGGACGGGGGACGTGGAAAGCGCGCCTACAATTACCGAAGTAAATAATATAAGGAGGACTTTCCCTTTGTAGGGGATCAGGTTGCGAATCAGACGTTTATACAGTAGCAGGTCCATTTAAATATTATAAGCCGTTAGGAGATTTTTTAGGAAGGCGAAATATAACAGAAAAAACCCCTGTCCGTAACAACCGGGAGAACGGATCAGGGGTTTAATCTAAGATTTGGTTAATACGGACACCTTTAGGAAGCTCCGAAAGAGTACGTATGTCAATCAATTTTCGAATCGTTTACTTCTGGGGAAGGAAATCCTCAAGAGTTGCCCCATTTTTAACGAGTTCGTTCATGACTTTAACAGATTCTTCAATCCCTTTCTCACAGAATTCCAGACTGATGTTACTGGTGTTCTGAGAATGGGCGTAATCCAATACCCTTTCCATAGTATTGTCTCTCATGAATCCCTTGGGAACTTTTTCGATTCGGCCAATCGCATCATCGGACCAGAAAAATTTGGAAGGATCAATCTCAATGCCCTTACTGAAGTTTTTACCTTCGAATTTGGCCAGTTCCCCGTATGCTTTAAAACCCTCTGCAGGGCTTACCGCGACTTTAAGCCCGTTACCGTTACCGTTGGCCTGTTTGCCTTCTACCGGCTTGTCGTTCAGCAGTTCTTTGGCAAAAGCCACCGAAATGGTGGAAACTTTCTGAACCCGGGCATTTTTCTCGATTCGTGCATGGGCTCTCCGTCGAATATGGCCTTCAGGAAACTCATTCAGATAATCCAAGGCATCCTGTGTCCACGTAACCTGTACGGAGTCGAAGGTGGTCACTGTAGTGGAAACACTCTGCTCCTGACTCCCAGCTTTAAATCCGGACTTATCCAGCGGGAACAGACTCTCGGCACCGGCTCCACACACGCCGCACTTCACGACATCCTCAGGAACAAAAGTACCGCACTCTTTACATTTGAGCGTATTCTGATCCTGAACCTTAGCCACCTCTTCAGCGAATTTCTTTTCCATCGCACGGCCCCGGTCCTCAATCATGCCTTCCAGGGGATCTTCGCCTCGCGCCACTTTCTCCCGCATCTGATCGCCAATGCCGTACATAGCCTGCATGGCACCGGCAGGAAGAATTTTTTCACAAGCCTCGGTAATAACACCGGAAGTGATCATACTGTGGCCTCGCTCCAGGGCATAACGAAGAATCGCAGATGTGGCCATGGGACGGACAAATCCGGGAATCTTTTTCAATCGTTCTTTTGCTTCAGCGGTCCAGTCGATGCTTTCTTCCGCAATCATATCGATCTTCGGCTTGTAGACCCGGCTGGACAGGTAGACGTTACACGGTACCATGCGAAGCAGGTTTTCTGTATTACCGCCGATATCCATATCCGGAGCGCTGTGAACCCCGATACGCCCGAGAATCAGCATATAGGGGTTTTCCTCACGAGCGTATTGCAGAATTTTCTCGAATACCTTGCCGTCCAGCAGACGAATGGTGCACTCCATTCCCTCTTCTTCGACAATTTTCCTGGAGACTTCCAGGTGAGACTGGTAAATCTTGGCAAGACCTTTGTCGATAATGTCTTCGTGCAGTTTTTCCTGCTGTTCAAACTTAAATACCTTGGCGGCATCTTTGGAAAGAACACCCGTCAAACTATTAAACATGGCGTAATGAAAATAAGGGTCGAACGTGGAAATCACTTCCAATGGTTTATTCAGAGCTTTGGCCATATCTATAGCGGTTTTCAATCCACCGTAGGAGTAACCGCTTCCATCGACCGCAACCACAATTTTGTCACTGGTGGATTTCTGTTCGTGAATGGCTGGAACATGTTTGACGATCAAAGTGTCGGTTTCAATCCGGCGGATCACCCGCTCGGTCACTGTTCCAATCTGACTGTCCTTGATGGCTCCCAGACCGAGCGCCCCCATAATTACCAGATCATATTTCGATTCCTTAATATCCCGAACCAATTCGATCCAATTCCTTCCTTCCAGGGATTTCCCCACAAAAGGAATGTTATTGGCCTTACATTTGTATTTCGGCACATCCAGATAGGAATCCGTAATAACCTCCATACCCTTGGTGATTAGCTGGTCGTGGATTGCCCTCTGTTTTTCAAGCTCCTGCTCGTCCTGGTATTCCTCCGGCAGGCCACTTTCCATTTGACGGAAGCGAACGTCATGCATTTTAGCCGCATAAACATGACTGGCAGAAACAATAGTGCCTTCCGATCCCTTGGCAAATTCTAAAGCCAAATCCACGCAGGCATTCGAATAGTCGGAATTATCGACTGGTATGTAAATATTTTTAAACATTGGGTTAATCTCTCCCTTATCTATAAACTCAATTGGAATAATTTATCAGGTAAAATTCAGGTCCACTCTGCCCTGCTGGAAAGAAGCTTACGCCCTAAAAAACCAACAGTGTCAATTGCTTGCGAATTTTAGCAAAAATATGGGGGGTGTCAATATAAAAGCCTTTCCCATCAAGGGCCTGGCATTGCTCCAGCTCCTTATCTGAATCCCGCATGAAGACTTCCTAGATAGAAATCGGATAACGGGTTTAAAAAACATCTGATATTAAAATTTTACAGATACCAAACAGAAATCATTTCCGCTCATTTTTTACATCTTCAAGGTCCGGTTTGGTATATAATTACGATTCATTAGGCCGTATTATACAACGTATCATGAATGATTAATACCATTCGAAATACCAACTTCTAATAAACCTGACCCATAAACCGCATTAAAATAGAATGGCTAATCGGCTGACCAAGCCGGGTGATTATTTATCCCATTGAATTTTAAGGCTTTTCCCCGACAAAGGAGAATTTCGATGCTATTTTCCGATAAAGACGATCTGATTCAACATCTTAAGGGCTGTATCGCTCTGGCCAACGGATCGGCTCATTTGGAAAATGAAGATAAATTACTTGGCTCACCGCTGGACATCTTGGTCCTCAACTCGGTTTTAAATCCGAATAGCGAACTACGAGGTAATTGCCGCCACATAATCAAATCTGTAGCGCTCGAACTCGGTATCATCCCAGCCTCCATACAAAGTTTATATGAAGCGAGAGGCCGTGGGGAAAACAAGGGATACACGGTACCAGCTCTCAATATCAGGGGACTGCCCTACGAGATGTCCCGTGCCATATTCCGGACGGCAAAAGATACTGACTGTGGGGCTTTTATTTTTGAAATCGCCAAATCGGAAATCGGTTATACACTCCAGAGGCCTCATGAATTAATGGCTGTCATTCTTGGGGCGGGAATCAAAGAGCGCTTTCGCGGCCCGGTATTCGTTCAGGGCGACCATTTTCAGATCAATCCGGAAAAGTTCCACAAGGATGCCGCGAAAGAGGTCAATGGACTTAAAACCCTTATCAATGAAGCCATCAGCGCAGGCTTTTATAACATCGATATTGATACCTCAACTCTGGTCACCCTGGAACCGAAAGACGTCAAGGAACAACAAAAATTAAATTACGAAGTGGGCGCCGAACTGACCTCTTATGTTCGCGAAATAGAGCCGGAGGGAATAACCGTTTCGGTTGGCGGGGAAATCGGAGAAGTCGGTAAGGAAAACAGCAACGAGGCTGAACTCCGTGCTTATATGGATAATTTCAACGAGCAACTGGCCAAAGCCAATCCAAAGTACAAGGGAATCAGTAAAATTTCCATCCAGACCGGGACCAGCCATGGTGGGGTACCTCTACCGGATGGGACCGTAGCTGAGGTACAACTCGATTTCGAGACCTTGGAGAATCTTTCCCGCATCTCACGGGAACATTACCATCTGGCGGGCGCTGTCCAGCATGGGGCATCCACTCTTCCTGCCGAGCTTTTTCACAAGTTCCCGGAACTGGAAACGGCCGAAATTCATCTGGCAACAGATTTCCAGAATATGATCTATGATAGTTCTCATTTCCCATCGGACTTTAAAAAAGAAATATATGACCACCTGCGCCAAACATTTGCCGACGAGAAAAAACCCGGAATGACGGACGAACAGTTCATCTACAAAACCCGGAAAAAAGGATTCGGGCCGTTTCGATCCCAGTTCTGGAACCTGTCGAATGAAATCAAAGCTGAAATCAGCAGGGAGCTCGAAGGTAAATTTCATTTTCTGTTCGATAAATTGAATGCTCAAAAAACTGTCCAATATATCAAACAGACGGAAGCCCCGCGCCCAGTCTCTTCAAACCTTGAAACCGAAATCAATTTCGCCTGAAATCCAATAAAATACCCCTCCGCTGTCGAAGAGGGGTCTAAAAATACATTTTTAATTCGTAATCCGGATTACTGAATGATTTCTATTCCAGCCAAACTCTGACTTGACGCTCCGAATCACTGATCTCGAATAAATCCTGAGGAATAAATCCTGTTTTTCGCGCACGTTTTTGAATACCATCCAGGTCAATTTTATTTTTGCGAATGGCTTCCATAACCGGAGGATCGATAATAGCCTCCAAGTCCTCCACCACCCGGCTAGGCATACTCAAATCAACGACGTTGCCGTTGGTTTTGACCACATGGATCTTCAGCAATGTGGACATTTCATGAAAACCCGAAGCCGCTCCCTCCACTTTGGGAATGGAAGGCAATTTAAAAGCCTGTGCCTGCGGAAATAAATCCCGGCATAATTGGTTGAAGATAAAACGCCAGGGTAAAGCAACATCCAGACGTTTTAACATGGAAGTCATTCCGTGAAGGGTTCGCATCAGGAAAATCAATTCCGGCGGAGCGGCGGAACGAAACCACCACTTCAAATCACCCACAATACCATCGAATCGTTCGCTGATCCGCCAGTCTTTTGCATGGTACGGCGCTTCCGTGGTAAAAGGATCAAATAAAACCTGCAACAGGGCCGGGAGCGTGGGACGCAAGTCCTCCAACTTATCAACATCAAATCCCAGAGAAGCCATACAGGATGCAGGGTCTACGGCCTCACGGCCCGATACCGCCAGGATGGTTCTAATCAGACCCAGCCGGATAGTGTTATTTATTTTCAAAATACTGCCGAAATCATAAACCACTACAGCGCCTTCACCCTGATTGACACAAAAAGCAAAATTAGCAGGGTTGGGATCTGAATGCACATAGCCATGACGGAATAACATATGAAAGTAATGCCGCAGGATAGCTCGACCTAAGCCCAATTTTTGCGAGTCGGATAATTTTTCAGCCTCATCCAGGCTCATACCCTCCCGCCATTCCTGAACCAATACATTATGGCGGGTTAGCTCCTTGACAACATTGGGGATGACCACATCATCCAGAGGACGACACATCTCCTGGTATCGAGCCTGCTGTTCCGCCTCACAAAGATAATCCAACTCCCGAAGAAAATTCTCATGGAAGGCCGCGCGATACCCTTCAAGATTAAATCCCCACTTGGATACCGGTCCGGCTTTAGGCATCCACCCGAAGAGTTTCATCTCGGCTTCAACAGAATGGGCAATTCCTGGGTATTGAACCTTTACGGCCACTTGGCGTCCATCACGCAAAACGGCTTTATGCACCTGCCCCAAAGAAGCAGGCTTTCCCTTCATTTCTATGGAAGAAAATATAGAATCATAAGGTTTATCGTAGATCAGGCTCAATTGACCTGTAAACTCCTCCATGGACATCGGCGGAGTGGCAATGCTAAGAGCTTCCCGTAAGGAATCCTTCTCATCGTCCATCGTCATGAATTGCCCTACCTTGGTCGGCAATCCTCGGGATTTGCCCAACAGTTCCATTAGATAATGTTGAGCCCTTTCCCGCGTTTCATCGTCGGTACTTTTTCTGATGTTTCTCAGAGCATTACCAATTTTGAAGAGCCCGACACCTCTTTTAATTAAATTTTTCATTAAACCTGCAAAAGAGTAACTGAAGGAATATTAATTTCTGGTTCTAAGCTGCTCCACCTGAGTTAGAACGTCAGGGAGGACCTCATCCTGATTTTTCCTTGAGCGCATCAAAACAACAGACCGTGGCACGTTGGAATCCTGAAATAATCTCTTGGCTTCCTTAATAATTTCTTCCTTGGTCAGGTTTTTTACAGCTTTCACCAGTTTCTTTTTGAAATCAAAATCGCCTTTTTCATCAACCGCAAAATAATATAAATCTCCGGCAACCTCAGAAATACTGTCGCCTTTTTTTTCAAGTGAAATAATCAAACTTTTGCGATGGCTTTCAAATTCCTCATCTGTCAGTTTGTCGAAAAGATTAGCCGAGGAACCCATCCATGCTTCCACACGTTTCTGCAATTCAAATGGACCGTACCCCGCCGATTGAATGATCATTTTGAAAAACAGACGATCCTCAACGCTATTTTGAAAACTCCAGACGATATATCCCAACTGCTGATTGGTGCGCATCTGAGTATAAAAATCGCTTTCAACAATGGAAGCCACCAGTGAGATACGGGCATGCTCCTCAAAAGTCCGCTCTCCGACCTGCAACGTATAATAGATGGAATTATTATTGTCAGCGATCTTTTGGGAAAATTGAATATTTTGCCCCGGCTGGAAAACTTTAACGATTTCCGTGTATCTATCCGCCTCAGGCAAAGGTCGACTGTTTAATTCATGAAGAACCATGTCCAGACTTTCTCTAGATTGCTCCACCGACCAATTTCCATGAATCACACCGCGGACATACGATCTCTGATAAAGCTGTTCTGCATACTGCTTGATATCGTCCAGGGTAACGGTTTTCATGGCGGCGATTAACTCGTCTTCTGTATATTGCTTGGCTATCCAGAGTAACCGGTGGTAATAGGACGCACGGGAATAGGATTGATCCAGTTTGCGGTTTTCCATGCTTCGAATAATCGATTCCCTTAAATTATTAAATTTTTGCTCGTTGATACGAACCTGCCTGAGATTTCTTGTAACCAGACGGAGCAAATCCATGATTCGTTCCGAATAACCTCCCACTGACAGAGTCATACCACGCTTTTCAATGGCCACACTATAGGAAAGACCGGCCAACGAAATCGGATAAGTGATCTCATTTAATCCTTCTTGCAAGGCAATTTCATACATCTTGGATTGCGCAAGATGCTTGGCGGAATCATAAACCAGGGGGGTTTCAATAAGATATTGGATAAAAACCTTGGGTTGTCTGAAACGATCATCGAACTTAAACCAAACCTTGGCTTTTTCATCATCACGAATCGTAATCGGATGCTCATCAATCAAAGCAAGATTGTAAGGAATAAAATCATTTTTCTCCGGATAAACCAAGTCCTCCACAGCAGGAGGATTCACCAATTTCTGAAATGATTGCCCGCCCACTTCTTCGAAAGCATATTCCGTCCCGAAGTATTTCTCTTTTTTCTGAGTTTCAACTTTTTGACTCAACAAACTGACCAGCATGTTTTCCGGCCGCAGGGTATTCAAAATGGCTCGATAGGCATCGGGTTCATATTTCTTAAATAAATAGGGAAGTGTTTCCACCTCTTCCAGCTTGTATGTTTGCATTTGCGCCGCCCGACCAGCCACATACCCCATACCCTCCTGAGGACTTTTCCAATCAAAGTCCGTCTGCGCCATAGTTTGAATTTCCTTGAAGGTGTACTCCTTGAAGTCCCATTTTCTGAGCAAATCAAGATAAGCAAATACGATTTCAAGAATTCTTTGATATTCGGCTTCACCCTTTTCCGTCAGAGTGATATTGATATCAAATGAAGAAATATTTGGATGACTGTCCCCGCCACCGGCTGACAACCCCAGCGCCAGGCCTTCTTCTTTTAACTTGGACAACAGAGACCCCTTTCCTTCATGACCAATAACAGAAGCCACCACAGAAGCCGGTTTGCTGTCCAGATGATCCTGCAGGCGGATCGTCGGAAATTCAAGCCCCAGCATCCGTTCATCCTTGATGGTTTTAATTTTAATCAGACGGTATTTATCTTTAAGGGGCTTGCGGTAGACAGGATCCACAAAAGGTTTTTCAACAGGATGATCGGGAATATCTCCAAAATACTGGCGGGCCAGATGCTCCTGTTCAGCTAGAGAGAGGTTGGAAAGAACAGCCAGCCTCATATTGGAGGCCGCGTAATATTTTTTATGAAAAGCCAACAAAACTTCCCGATTATCACCAGCCAGAGTTTCCTTACTTCCTATTCCGAATTTTCTTAACGGATGCCCTTCCTCAGTAATCTGATTGATCAGCTGATTACTTCGCCAGCCATCTTGAAGGCGGTTTTTGTCAAATTCGCTGTTAACCGCATTGACCTCACGCTCGGCATATTTTTTATCAAACAGAGGTGCACGAAAAAAATCACTGAACCGGTCCAGCGCTCCCTCAAAGGCATGATGCCGGACTTCTAAAAAATAATTAGTAATATCTCCCGCTGTGTAAGCGTTACTGCCACCGGAGTTGGCAGCTAAATAATCCTTGAAAGAACTGACATCGGGGTATTTTTTAGTACCGAGGAAGAGCATGTGCTCTAAATAATGGGCCAATCCCTGTTTCTCCCAGGGATCGTACAAATGTCCAACCCCCACTGACAATGCGGCGGCACTTCGATCCACTTCCGCATCATGAATTAACAAGACTTGCAAACCATTGCCCAAAACCAGTGTTTTTGTATCGCGCTGGGCGGCCTCGACAGAATTCCATGAAATGACCAGCCAAACGGCAATGAAAATCTTGATAAACAGTCTTATAGAAACGAATCTCACAAAACACCTCATTCAAGGAAAAAATATTCATTAGGAAGCAGGACAACCCTACATCAACACTATTAGCCTTATTATAGTAGGCAGACCTCGCGTATGGATATTAAATATTTTTAATTAAACGGTACTTCAATCCCAGGACATCATTCCAACTCCCAGTATCGTCAGGCCCGCCGCCAGGATCCTCTGTTTTCCGAAAGGTTCTCCCAGTTTCCAGCATCCCCATACCACCACCATCATTACACTGGTTTGGCGAACGGCGACCACCTGCCCTACCGGTTCGGACTGCAAAACCACGCAGATCAACCCATAAGATCCGATCGTGGCCAGTCCGGCGATTAGACCCCTCAGCCATTCCGCCCGCCAGACGGTAGAAATTTCTTTCCAGGGATATTTCCAGAACAAATAGAGATTGCATATGGAAAACCCGATCATGGCTTCAGTAAAAAAAAAGATAAGACCATTGGCAAACTTTTCTTCAGGACGGTGCTGAAAGAATATATCCATCCCCTGTTTATCAACCAGACTGTACGCCACCACCAAAGCCAGGGTAATAAATGCCCATTTTAAATCCTTGTGAAGAACGGCGTCCCACAAATTTTTAAACCCCCTGATCAGGTGTCCGTCAAAATGAAGTATATACACGGCCACCAGAATCAACATTATGGCCAGAATGGAGAGGAGGCCCAGACGCTCTCCCAGCAAAAACCAGGAAAACGCGGGGACAAATACTGGAGCGGATCGCGCAATCGGGTATACGTAAGAAATATCCTGCACACTGTATGCCTTGGACAAACTCAAAATGTACAGACCGTGAAGAAGTCCGGACAACACAATCCACAACCCTATTCCAGGAGGAAAAAACTCATTTCCCTGAAGCAAATATAAAGTCACTCCAATCCCCATGATCCATATACCCTTTAATCCGGAAAGCAAATTGGAATTACGGCTGGTTTGGGTCAATACATTCCAAAGGGAGTGGAACAGAGACGATAAAAGAATAAGACTGATACTGAGCAAAGACAACCGATTGACTCCTGGTAAAAAAAGTTTTTAAGAGGAAATCTGGCGAAACCATCTGGGGATGCAAACTACAGGCCCTTCAAACTATAATCGTGAGAGGGGAAATAAGTCAAACTGCGATATGAAGTATATAGTGTCTCGGAGCAACCTCTAAAAAGCCAATACAAAATAGAATAGGAATAATGCTAAAATATTTAAGCCGCTTGGATAATTAGATTGTCCGCCAAACACTTGTCCTATTTTTTCCACTCATCCCCAGGGCCCTTGATGGTACACAACCAGTTTGATCTTCTTAAAACCCGGCGCTTCCTCCCACTTTTTATCACCCAGTTCCTGGGAGCCTTCAACGACAACGTCTATAAAAACGCACTGGTGATTCTAATCACATATGTTGCAGCAGAAAAGGCAGGACTCAACTCACAGATCATGGTCACACTGGCCGCGGGAATATTCATTCTTCCCTTCTTTCTGTTTTCAGCAACAGCCGGACAGCTGGCGGATAAATATGAAAAGGCATTTCTGATCCAAATCATCAAGTTCGTTGAAATCATCCTGATGATCGGCGCCACGATTGGCTTTTATCTTGAAAGCATCGGATTCCTGATGACAATCCTGTTTCTTATGGGAACCCAGTCAACGTTCTTCGGCCCCATCAAATACGGCATCCTTCCCGAAAAAATAGATGAAGATGAATTGATTGGCGGCAACGGCCTGATTGAAGCGGGGACCTTTATATCAATTCTGGTTGGAACTCTGATCGGAGGCCTGCTGATTCTTACCGAAAATGGAATCCTGATGATCTCCAGCATGGTCATTCTCGTCGCCATTCTGGGATGGGTGAGCAGTTTTTACATCCCCAAGGGACAGGCCGCCTCGCCCGAACTACGGGTGGATTACAATTTTCTCAAGGAAACCTGGGTCATCATCTCCCACGCCAGGCAGAACCGGGAAATTTTTCTCTCCATTCTCGGTATCTCATGGTTTTGGCTGGTAGGCGCTACTTTTCTTGCGCAATTCCCAACGTATGCCAAAGACATCATCGGTGGGAACGAGCAGCTCGTAACTCTGTTCTTATCCGTGTTTACTATTGGAATCGGAATCGGATCTCTGCTGTGCAACCAAATGCTGAAGGGGGAAGTGGAGGCCACTTTTGTTCCTTTGGGGATCATCGGGGTCACCCTGTTCACCGTGGATCTTTATTTCGCCAGTCAGCACAGTTTTATTAACGCCGGTGAGGAACTGATCGGAGCGGGTGCCTTTCTTTCTCATTGGTCAAGCTGGCGTATTCTGGGCGACATGTTTATGATCAGCATTTCCAGCGGTGTATATATAGTTCCTTTGTATGCCATCATCCAGTCGAGAAGCGAAACCGCCCACCGTTCCCGGACTATTGCCAGCAATAACATCTTAAATGCGCTTTTTATGGTGATATCCGCCGTTGGCACCATGCTCATGCTGACTCTGGGCTTTGACGTCAACCAGGTCTTTCTGGCGGTGGCAATCCTCAACACCGCTGTCGCAATATATACTTGCCAGCTTCTTCCGGCGGCCCTGCTCAAATCCATCCTCTTCTGGGTGTTCAATGCTCTTTACAAGGTGGAAGTGAAAGGCCTTGAAAACTTCAAGAACGTTCAAAAGGAAAAAGTAATCATCATCGCCAATCATTTGTCCTATCTGGATGCGGCATTGATCGCTACCTATATTCCGTCCAAGCTGACTTTTGCCATCAATACCAAAGTTGCTCAACACTGGCTGGTCAAACCCTTCTTGAATTTAATGGAAACCTTCCCGCTGGACCCGACCAACCCGATGGCGGCTAAATCCCTCATTGAATCCATCAGAGATAAGAACCATGTGGTCATTTTTCCGGAAGGCCGGATCACCGTTACCGGGTCCCTGATGAAAGTTTATGAAGGGTCCGGCATGATCGCGGACAAATCCGGCGCCCATATTGTTCCGATCCGAATTGATGGCGCCCAATACACTCCCTTCTCTCGGCTGAAAGGAAACATTCGCACCCGCTGGTTTCCCAAAATCACTCTCACCGTTCTGGAACCACAAAAATTTAATATCCCGGACCACATCAAAGGCGGCGCCCGCAGGAGCATGGCCGGGTCCCAGCTTTATGACATGATGACTCTGATGATGTTCCAGGCCAGCAATTTCCGGCAAACCCTGTTCCAATCCCTGTTGGATGCTAAAGCCACACACGGAGCCGGCCACGTCATTGCCGAAGATATCCAAAGGGATCCCGTCACCTACGATCACCTCATCACCAAATGTTTTATTTTGGGAAAACCCGTTTCAAAGATGACTCAGCCAGGAGAATATGTAGGAGTTCTGCTCCCCAACATGGTCAGTACCGTGGTCATGTTTTTTGCCTTGCAGGCCTATGCCAGAGTTCCCGCCATGTTGAATTTTTCCGTCGGCAAACGAAATCTTTTGTCGGCCTGTGAAATAGCGGGTATCAAAATCGTTTTCACCTCCCGCAAGTTCGTTGAAACCGCTAACCTCGAAGAAACAGCTCAGGCGATGGAGGAAGCCGGAGTCCGACTGATCTACCTGGAGGATTTCGCCAAATCAATAAGCCTGCTGGACAAGGCGGCCGGTTTTCTTGGCGGTTTCTTACCTCAATCGTACTACCATCGCATATGCGATAACGATGACACCGATTCCCCGGCGGTTGTCCTGTTCACTTCCGGTTCCGAGGGAACACCTAAAGGAGTCGTCCTGAGTCATGCCAATATTCTGGCTAACCGGCATCAGACGGGGGCTCGCATTGATTTCGGACCAAATGACGTGGTGTTCAATGCTCTGCCGGTATTTCACTCATTTGGATTGACCGGTGGCACTCTGCTCCCCATGCTTTCAGGGGCCAAGGTTTTCTTCTACCCATCACCATTGCACTACCGAATCATTCCAGAGCTCTCCTACGATGCCAACGCCACCATTATGTTTGGCACAGATACGTTTCTCTCCGGTTATGCGCATTACGGACATCCCTACGATTTTTACAGCCTGCGTTATGTTTTTGCCGGGGCCGAGAAACTCAAGGAAGAGACACGCAAAATATGGGCAGAAAAGTTTGGAGTCCGTATCTTCGAGGGTTATGGAGCTACGGAAACCGCCCCCATTCTGGCGCTTAACACCCCGATGCAGAATAAACCGGGAACCGTGGGCCGTCTCGTACCGGGAATTCAATATCGACTCCAGGAAGTGCCTGGAATTAAAGATGGCGGAAGACTAATTGTTTCCGGCCCCAATATTATGCTGGGTTATCTGTTGAGTATTATGCCGGGCAAGCTGGTCCCTCCGGAAGACGGATGGTATGACACGGGGGATATTGTAGACATCGACGACGAAGGCTATATCACCATCAAAGGACGGGCCAAACGGTTTGCCAAGGTCGGAGGGGAAATGATCTCCCTGACCGCCGTCGAGGACTTTTTATCAAAATTATGGCCGGATCACACCCATGCCGTTGTGGCCATCCCTGACGAAAAAAAAGGCGAGCAGTTGATATTGGTGACCGAAAATAAGGAAGCGCAACGGCAGGAAATTATTGAATACGTTCGCAATCAGGGTCTGTCGGAACTGGGCTTGCCGAAAACGATCATCCATGTAGAACATATCCCCCTCCTCGGCACCGGGAAAATTGACTATGTATCGACCCAGGAACTGGTGGATGCTCACAGGGATTAATTCGCCGGCTTAGGAGATTCAATCTGGATCGCCTGTCGATGTTTTAAATAACGCACCAGCGCATAAATGCCCCAGGCGGCAACGCAATGTTTGAGTGAATGCCCGGCAATCCATCCTCCTGTCCATCCCCAAATAGCCGCATCCATGAACTCAAACACCTTGGCGGCAAGATACCAGCCTATCATTTCCAAAAGATAGTGGCTCCCGCTGTATCGCGCCGGAAATAACCAGAGAATAACCGGTATCAGTAATACCGGTAAAAATTGTACCAGGGCATAAGGCCGCAGATCGCCCTGCCCCGATTGTTCGGTCATATGCCAGTAAGCCACACTGGCCACCCCCACCATCAATAAGGGAATCAACAGAGCGACACCGGCTTTAACATGGATTCTCTCTGCCAGAATCATAGAGAAGATACCCATAAACGCAAGGGTCATCGGTAGCCGGTCCCACACCAGGGTTTCGTTGGAAGGCGCCCAGTGGTAGTAGGCCGAACCCGCAAAGATCAAACAGGTCCCGGCAAACGCCACCGCCAAAGGGAAAGCTTCCAGTTTTTCAACAAGTCGGGAGCGATCTCCGCTTATTTGGGCGAGACGCCCCAATCCCAACACACCCACCAGCAGGAAGGCCAAGTTGGAGGCCACATCAAAAAAATTTGGGATACCACCCATCACCCGCCTATCGGCCAGATTATGATAGTTTGGGTCCTGCGCTATCGGAGAAACAAATAACGTGGCCGTAATCGCAATAGCACTGATTGCCAGGAGTAATCCGATGCGTTGATTCTGGCTCATGAGGTTGAGTTCCGGTTAAATTTTCCGCACTCAAGAAATTGGACGGTCTGATTCCAGGCTTCCCGGTTATAAATAATGAATGTGTGGGTGGCGGCAATGGTAATATGATCCGTCAAACCCGCAACTTTGGTACTTTCCACCGAGACCTTGCCGTCGTTGGGGCCCTTGATCATCGCCGAGGAAATAGGATCCCAACTCCGGTTACCTGCAATAACACCTAATTCATAATCAACCGGTCCCAGAATGCGTGCAAAGCTTTTTTCTTCTGCGCCCAAGTCCTGACCCGCTGGACCGAAAATCCATTTAAACAAAAAATTGTTTTTCCAGAAATCCGCCACCTCGCTTCCCTGGTTGGGGGGTGCCAATTGCACTACCCGACCGAGGTTGGGCGGGCGATAACGATGGATCACCCCGCGGGCCAGAAGGCCCCCAAGTGAATACCCTATAAAATGAATTTTCCGATGATGGTCCCGATTGAAATCCGTCACCTGGTGCTGAATGTGGTCAATCAGTGATTCCAGATGAATACGCGTCGAAGGATAGCCCACATTGAGTAATGGATAACCCTGACTTCTTAGAAAATTCGCCAGGGAGTTCATCGAACGCCAGGTACGGGCAATACCGTGCAACACAACAATTAAATCTTTTTCAGACACAGAATCGGACAACCGGCAACCCTCATGGAATTATTCGGATTAATAGTATACGATATTTGCTTTCAGCCCGATTGACTTACCAAAAATGAGGATGTCCTGAACCGTGTTCCAAAAAATAGCTTTCATTCACTATTGCACAGAAAACCTTGAACGGGCGATCAGGTTTTACCGGGATATTCTGGGCCTTCAGGTCTTGGTTCAAAATGAGGAATGGATAGAGTTCGCCATTGGGGATCAACGACTGGCCCTGCGCCAAGTAAACTCCATGCCTCCAAATCCCGAAGGACCGAATCCCAATGGAGCGATGGTTTGGCTGTTGGCTCAACCCATTGAAAAATCCATCTCACAATTAAAAGAAAATAATATCAATATTATCAATGAGTTATCAATATTCTCTTATGGTAAAACTGCAACCTTTTCAGACCCGGACGGGAACCTCATCGGCCTCTATGAACCCCCTTCCAAAAAATAAATTCTTAAAAGTCGCCTGGATCACTTCTGGGCTGACGACACTATTTCTGGCATTTGGTTTTTATGAAACCTTATGGCCCTATCAAAGCTGGTTCCAACCCGTATCCAAGGTCTACGCCCTATCCCTCTCCTTATTATTCCCTGCTCTCATTATTATCTTTGGATCGTATTCTCTAATCGCTTGGATCATAGCCAAACGGAAAAATAAGGATTTAAGTTCTCCCGTTGTTATCGGGCCCACTATTTCGGTGACCATACTATTCCTGTATGTATGCTCCCCCTTTATGCCCACATTTTTGCCCAATGGCTCCCATTCCCAGCCATTCGATTCCGATTTATGGATAGCGGACGATTCCATCCTTGTCAGGGATGGCATCACCAATCGGCAAAAAATGCTTGGGGACGTGATTGATAATATTCTGCCAGGAAGGTCCAAAAACGAAATCATAAAACTTCTGGGACTATTCAGCGATAGTTCGAATCATTCCGCACCCAACAACTCGAATCAACCTACTCTGATCTTTTATCTCGGTCCGGCCCGTAGGGATATCATGGGAATCCAGGCAGAATGGCTAAAGGTTTATCTGGATCCTTCAGGGCACTTCGCGAAATACGAAGTCTACAAGTGGTAAACTTCCGCAACCCTTTCTTTTTTAACTATTTCCATTACTTTTGGATGTGCTTGACTCAAAACCCAGTTGTTGTAAGATAGTGCCATGACAAATCCATTGACACATTTCAACGAAGAAGGTCGGGCCAGGATGGTGGACGTGTCCGACAAGACGGTCACCGAGCGCGTTGCAACCGCCCAGGGCACGGTCTATATGCAACCGGAAACCCTGCGCCTGATCGAGGAAGGCCAGATCAAGAAAGGCGACGTGCTGGCTGTAGCTCAGGTGGCGGGCATCATGGCCGCTAAAAAGACCTCGGATGTCATCCCGATGTGCCATCCCCTGTCACTGAATGGAGTGGATATCAGCTTCGAGGAACAATTTGATCCCGATGCAACATCCGGCCTGTGTTCCATTAAAATTACCGCCACTGTCAAGGTCACCGGAAAAACGGGGGTGGAAATGGAAGCGCTCACCGCGGTTTCCGTTGCCGCACTCACCATTTATGATATGTGCAAAGCGGTCGACAAAGGAATGTTCTTCAATCAGATCGGTTTGACCTATAAAGCCGGCGGTAAATCCGGCACCTTTTCGCAGGAGATTGGTGGAGCGTGAGCATTATGATTACTGTGAAATACTTCGCCAATCTGAAACAGATGGCCGGAAAAGATGAAGATCAATTCGATATCAGTGAAGGAACCACTCTTGAACAATTGAGCGATTTGATCCGGCAGTCCGTCCCGCAACTCGGCGACATGGTCCGTGAAAAAAAAGTAATGATCTCTGTTAACTACGACGTGGTTCCGCTGGACACGGTGGTCAAGGACGGCGACGAAATCGCCCTGCTTCCGCCCTTCTCCGGGGGAATGTGATAAGGAAATAGTTATGAGCACTGCGCTGGAATCCAAAGTCAGAATTCAACGGGAAGATTTCTCCGTAACCGATGAAATAGAGTTCATGAAAAAATCGTCGCGCAATATCGGCGGCATCACCACCTTCCTGGGAACCGGTCGGGAGTTGAATAAGGGTGAAAATATTTCAGAGCTCAACTTCGAGCATTATCCCCAAATGGCGGAAAAAAAGCTCGGCGAAATCCGCGAACGTGCTATCAAGGATTTCGGAATCATCGACATGAGCATCATTCACCGCATCGGTCACATCGATATCGGTGAAAATATCGTGTTGATCATCGCCTGCGGCGAACATCGTCAGGAAACGTTCAAGGCATGCGAATGGGCCATTGCAGAACTTAAACGCACCACGCCCATATGGAAACGCGAAACCACCACCAAGGGCGAAGTCTGGGTTCAAGCGACTCCCTGACATTTTGCTGATACCCTCATCAATTCTCACTCTCCGTTGACCGCACATGGTCGATAGCCTGACACTGACAGTCAATTCACGCCTGGCTCGCTGGCTGTTATTTCATTACAGCCGGCAACAAGCTCTTGAAGAACTCCAGGTTTGGGAAAAACCGGCCATTTGTTCATTGGATGAGTGGCTCCGCCAAGCCTGGCTACAATCCTGGTCCGACCAATATATCCTGACAGATTTGCAATCCCGTCACCTCTGGCAGAAAATCATCCGCGAAGATCCTTCAATCAATTCTGTAAACTTATTACATATCCAAGGTGCGGCTTCCCATGCCTCAGAGGCCTACCAGCTTATCCGGAAGTACCGGTTGCCGGAGGACCCCGCCGGATTTAGAAACTATACCAAGGAAACTCAAACATTCAGAAAATGGATGTCGCGCTACCAAAAACAACTCCACGAGTGGGGAGCCCTGGACCCCTCTGAGCTCATGGATGCCGTGTCTAAACGTATGAAACAGGGTCATATCCCGTTGCCGGGAGAAATTCTTTTTCACGGCTTCGATGAAATCACACCGCAATTGCGTGACTGGCTGGACCTGCTCCAAAGTAAAAACGTGAAGATAGGCTTCATGCCTTTTGAGCCATCAACCCTGATACCAGACCAACTTGAGGATGTACTCCTCCAAAAACAGGCGGACGTTCAAAAATACGAGGACGCCAACGAAGAAGCCACGCAATGTGCCCGATGGATACGGTCGATATACCAGGAAGGTAAAACCATCGGCATCGTCGTTCCGCAACTGGAAAGCTACCGGGGACTTTTGGAGCGGGAATTTAAGGCCGAGCTTGCGCCAGCCAGTGTGTATCCGTGGGTAGAGACCCCCCTGCCTTTCAATATTTCACTAGGAACACCCCTGTCGCACGAGCCGATGATCCACTCTGCGTTACTTTTGCTATCACAGAGGAGCAAAAGAATTCCTCTAATAACTTTTTCCACATTGATCACATCCCCTTTTCTGAAATGTCGGGAGGAGGAAATCATATTCCGCCGCGAACTGGATTGGGGCCTTCGAGGAAAAGGAATGACGCACGTCTATCTTCCGCAAGCGTTGACCACTGAGGATAAAATGCGCGGGCCTTTTCTGGAAGGATTATTGGAAAGTATCATTAAATGGGTCGATGAAACCAATTTTGATTTTCCCAGCCAATGGGCTCAGAAAATCTCCAATCTACTTAAAGAACTCGAATGGCCTGCGGGAAGCGGCACCCTATCCGGCCATCAGGTTCAGGCGCTTGAATCCTGGAAATCCAGCCTGAATGATTTAGCTTCTCTGGACCGGGTATTAAACCGGATCAATCGCCACCAGGCAGTGTCCCACCTCACGCACATCGTAGGAGAAACATTATTTCAACCGCAGACACATGAAGAACCGATTCAGGTCATCGGTCTTCTGGAATCGGCTGGCATGGAATTCGATCATCTGTGGATCATGGGGTGCCACGCAGAAACCCTGCCGCCGGTCCCCCGGCCCAATCCTTTCCTTCCTTTCCTTACTCACCAGAAGCCATACCAGCTTCCCCATTCCACGGCGGAGCGGGAATTGGCATTTACCGAGCAGACTCTGTACCGCTTGTCACATTCTTGCAAACACATGATTTTCAGTTACCCGGCCTGGCAGGGAGAAAGCGAAATGGTACCGAGCCCCCTGATCTCCGGCCTGGTCACCAAACCTCATGCCATCCACAACGAAAACTCATCGCGGCTTGGGGATCACCCGGAATTTTCTGTTTCACTGGAATCTCTACACGACTTCAATGCCGTCCCGGTAGCCCAAGACGAGATCACCACCATACGTGGCGGAACGAAAATCATTAAACATCAGGCAGTATGTCCGTTTCAGGCTTTTGCCGTTCACCGGTTAAACTCCGAGCACAAGGAATTTCCCGAATTGGATATGGATGAACGGGCACGCGGGAGCCTGGTTCATAATATTCTCGAATTATTCTGGAAAAAGGTTCAAACCAGCGAGCGCCTGCATGAACTGTATGAATCAAACAGTCTGGACCAGCAAATCAGGGAGAGCGTGGCCCAGGGCCTTGAAATCAGCAAAATAGACATCTACGGCCAGCAATCTTTTTTTGATCTTGAGAAAGAGCGTCTTGCAAACCTTATGCGGGATTGGATGGAACTGGAAAGACAGAGGCCGGAATTTAATATTTCGAAATTGGAGACCAAGGCAACCTTAAACTTAAAGGGTCTTCAATTGAACCTTTTTGTTGATCGCATCGATGAATCCAGGAATGGAGAACTGACCATAATTGATTACAAAACGGGAACTAATCAGAATCTTAAAAAATGGTTTGGGGAGCGTATCGAGGAGCCACAACTGCCACTATACTCATTGACCTTGCCTGCTGACGCGCTGGCTTTTGCCGTGATCAACAAACGTAAATCCACCTACCTGGGTTTGAGTCAGGAAAATGTGATCATTCCCGGAGTGGATATAAATATCAATAAAAAGTGCCCGGACATTAATCACTGGGATGAATTAAAGGATTACTGGAAAAGCCGATTGGACCGGACCGCGGAGGAATTTCTGGAAGGAATTTTAAAGGTCGATCCCCTCAACGAAAACGATACCTGCAAGCTGTGCGATCAGAAAACCCTTTGCCGAAGAACGGAACTCCTGAGCCGTTTTGAGGGAGAAGACGAATGACGCTCCCCATCAATGACGCCGAGGCGAGGAAGGAAGCGCTGGATATCGGGCGCTCCTTTATTGTCCAGGCACCTGCGGGCTCAGGGAAAACCGAATTACTCATTCAGCGTTACCTGAAACTATTAGCCCACGTCCAAAGACCAGAGCAGATTCTGGCCATGACCTTTACCCGCAAAGCCGCAGGAGAAATGAAGCGCCGCGTCCTGGAAGCCCTCCTCCGTGCCAGGGATACAACGCCTCCAGAGGAAGAGCATGCTAAAACAACTTGGGAGATTGCCAACCAGGCCCTCCAGAATAACGACCGCCAGGGCTGGCGCCTTCTGGAGAATCCGCTGCGGCTGAAAATCCTGACCATCGATTCCTTCTGCGCATCTCTGACCCGGCAAACTCCCCTTCTTTCCGGTATGGGATCATTACTGGAAATACAAGAGGACCCTCGCGACCTGTATCGACTGACCGCTCACGAGGTACTGGCTCTGGTCGAAGAAGATTCAGAAAGAGGGAAAGCCGTACGGTCCATTCTCAAACGGCTCGATAATTCCAAATCGCGGTTTTTGGATCGGATGGTGCAACTGCTCAACAAGAGGGATCAGTGGATGATCTCTTTTTTTGAGAACGCCGATGAGTACCGCTCCCGAAAAGATCAGGAACGCATTCTCGGCGAACTTGTCGAATCCGTTCTCCGGGAATGCCACACCACCCTGCCCGCCACTCTGCGTGATATTCTTTTTCCTCTGCTTCGTTACAGTGGCGCTAACATCGCGCCCACGAATCCGGATCACAATCTCGCCTGCCTGGAAACTATTCAAAATTTCCCAGAGCCTGTGGTCAGTCAGCTGGATCAGTGGAAAGCATTCACATCTTTGCTTTTGACCAGCGACAAGAATCCCAAGGCCAGAAAAAAGGTAGATAAAGCCATTGGATTTCCGGCTGACAAAAACGAAACCGCCCGGGAGATGAAGGAACAAATGCTGGGCGTTCTAGAGCGCCTGCGGGATCATCCTGACCTGGTGAATCTGCTGGGTGTGGTCCGAATCCTTCCCCATCCACGCCTGAGTGACGAGGAGTGGGAATTTCTGGAAAACATGATTACCCTGCTTCCCGAAATCAATACAATCCTTCAGCGGGTTTTCGCCGAAGAGGGTAAAATTGATTTTTCAGAGATCGCCCTCGCCTCCAAGAAAGCACTGGAACAGGAGAAGAATCCCAGCGATCTCCTTCTGAAACTGGATGCCTCCCTCCAGCACATCCTGGTTGATGAATTTCAGGACACTTCATTCAAGCAGATAGCGCTGTTAAGGTTATTGACCGGTGAATGGATACCCGGCCAGGGAAACTCGCTGTTTCTGGTGGGAGATCCCATGCAATCGATTTACCGCTTCCGGGACGCTGAGGTGGCTTTGTTCGTGCAGTCCCGGGAGTCTGGATTGGGTCCCCTGCCCCTGGTCCCACTCCAATTGATCACCAATTTTCGATCACAGCAGTATGTGGTCGATTGGGTCAACCAATGCTTTAAGGAAATTCTTCCAGAATCCGATGACCCGGACCGCGGAGCCATCTCCTACACCCAATGTTCATCTATCCGGGAGGCCGGCCTTTCTCCAGGAGTAATGATTCACCCGGTTACCGACTCCAAAACCGATGAAGAGGCTCACCGATTGGTTGAGGTGATTCAGGATATCCTGGAGCACCATCCCGAAAACTCTATGGCCATACTCGTTCGAGCCAGAACGCATTTACTCCAGATTGTCCAGCAACTTCAAGAAGCCGCGATCCAGTTCCGTGCCGAAGAAATTGATCCCCTCACCTCCCGTCCGGCCATTCTGGATTTGCTGGCCCTGATGCGAGCACTGATTTCGCCTATGGATCGCGTGTCCTGGCTTTCCATCCTGCGCGCACCCTGGTGCGGTTTGTCCCTGCAAGATCTGCATCGCCTCTGCCGGCTGGACGCGAGGACTCCGGTCTGGGATCTATTAATGGATCCTGAGCGGTTTAAGCAATTGAGTGAGGATGGACAAAAACGTGCCGGACGTTTGATCCTTACTCTTAAACCGGCGATGGAACTTTTTCCTGCGGCCAATTTCCGCAGTCTTCTGGAAGGATGCTGGATCGCCCTCGGCGGTCCCGCCTGTATCGATGTTCACATGGCCAAGGACGTCCAGGTTTTCTTTGACAAAGTCAGCGAGGTGCTGGACGGCGGAGACTTCGACAATCTGCACAATTTTGAGACCATACTAAACAATCTGTACGCGAATCCTTCTACCGGGGAAGGCCATGCGGTACAAATCATGACGATCCATAAGGCCAAGGGATTGGAATTCGACTTTGTTCTTTTACCGGGATTGGGACGGCCTCCAAAAGCAGACGAGAATCAGCTCATTAACTGGCTCACGCACGGAGACAACCTGCTGTTCGCCCCAATACCTGAGGCTGGAGAGGAAACTTCCGATGTTCATCAATTTTTGAGGCAAATGGATCAGGAACGGAGCCGCTACGAAACCCGGCGTCTTCTGTACGTCGCGACCACACGCACCAAAAAACAGTGCCACTTGTTCGGCCATGTTAAAGAGCGAAAAGATGGACTCAGTCCTGAAAAAAACTCTATGCTGGACCACCTCTGGGATTTCATCGGACACCAATGGACAGAAGCACATGAGAGTCTTCAGGAACCTCAGGAAACAAAAACAACCCCGACAGAGGATGAGCATTACATTAAACGTTTGCCATTATCATTTAACACTCCAACGGCGCTTCACACTTTGACCACCGAACCCGCCATGGATATTCAACCGGAAGAAGTGGACAAAGAAAGCATCCCATTTGAGTGGGCGGGAAATAAAGCCCGATGTCTGGGCAACGTTTTACACCGGTGCTTCGAAGCGATTGTCAAAGACGGTCTGGAACGGTGGAACGACGTACGCATAAACAAGATGAAACAGGCTTTCGAGGCCGCTTTACTGGGAGAAGGATTGTCTCCAAGAGAATTAAAAGAAACGACGGACAAGGGTTTACGCGCATTGAAGAATATCATCAAGGATGAAGCCGGCAGGAAAATCTTAAAGCGATATGAGAATGAAGAATCGGAAATCGCCCTCACCTATAGAGAGGGCCGTAATTTTAAAACCAAAATCGTGGACCGCACCTATGTGGACGAAGAAAATGTACGCTGGATCATCGATTACAAAACAGGTGAACACAAAGGCGGGGATATTGAGAAATTCTTTGACGGTGAAAAGGAACGCTACCGTGAACAACTGGAAACGTATGCAAAACTAATCAGCCTTCGAGGCGAAACACGCACCATCAAAAAAGCCCTGTATTATCCATTACACCAAAGACTGGTGGAAATTTCTTAGATGTAAGTTAGATTAAGCGATACCCTGCTCGCCGAGCCAGCGTTCGGCTTCGAGAGCGGCGGCGCAACCGGCTCCAGCGGCGGTGATGGCCTGCCGATACTTGTGATCGTGCACGTCCCCGGCGGCAAACACACCTTCAATATTAGTCTGCTGGCTCCCCGGCTTTACGATGAGGTAACCGGTTTCATCCATATCCAACTGGCCTTTGAAGGGTTGGGTGTTGGGCACATGGCCGATAGCATAAAAGATGCCCGCGAGTTCCAGTTCTTTCACTTCATTGGTCTTGATGTTCTTGATCCTCGCGCCGGTCACAAACTGGTCACCCACCGCATCTTCCAGCACCGAATCCCAGATAATTTCAATTTTTTTATTTTCCAGAGCGCGTTTCTGCATGATCTTTGAGGCACGCAACTCGTCACGGCGATGCACCAGGTAAACGATGCTTCCGAACTTGGTGAGGTAGGTGGCTTCCTCTACTGCGGTATCGCCTCCCCCGATCACCATAAGCGGATGGTTTCTGAAAAAAGGAAGCGCACCATCGCATACAGCGCAGGCGGACATTCCCTGATTCCATAATTTCTCTTCACTGGGCACGTGCATCCGCTTGGCGGTCGCTCCAGTGGAGATGATGACCGAATGCGCCTTGATTTCCGTTTTGTCGCCTTTAATGGTAAACGGGCGTTTGCTGAAATCCACTTCATGTACATCTTCGCCGACCATTTCGGTGCCGAATCGCTCGGATTGTTTGCGGAACAACTGCATGAGTTCCGGCCCGCTGACCCCTTCCGGAAATCCAGGATAATTTTCAACATCGGTGGTGGTGGTCAACTGTCCACCGGCGGATCCGCCGACCACATAGCCTTCATACATGAACGGTTGAAGATTGGCCCGCGCCGCGTAAATGGCGGCGGTGTGTCCTGCCGGACCGGAACCGATAATGGCTACTTTTTTTACATCGTCTGTCATTGCTTTAATCCTAATTTCAAATGGGGTTGCACGATTACAACTGAACTATTCCCTTTTATGAATTTGAAGGCTCTAAAGATTCATTGATGCGCCAGGTATTAAGAGGGAATGCGTTCACTCAATTTCTCATGGATTGTTTTGCGGATCAAGTCGTGGTCGGCTGGCAATTCCACTGGCTGGAACAGGTTTTGAGATTTCACATCCTCCAGTTCATCGGCGTGATACTTCAAAAGAAAATCCGTGAATTTCAATCCGTTGGCCGTGGAAATGACAATAACCCGGTCCTTGGGTTTAATCACACCTTTGGCAACCAGTTTTTCCATAGCCGCAAGCGCCACCCCTGTATGCGGGCAACATAAAAGACCCGTTCGATTGGCACGTCCTACGGCATTGGCCAGCTCATCCTCGGTCGCCTGTTCAACGATGCCGTCAAATTCCTTCAAGGCGCGAATGGCTTTATTGACACTTACGGGATCGCCGATTTGGATCGCACTGGCCTGGGTTGTCCGAGCCTGAACGGAATGAAACTCTTTAAAACCGTTCTGATAGCTCAAGTACAGGGGATTGGCACGTTCCGCCTGAGCACACACCAGCCTGGGCAGTTTCTTAATAAGACCCAACTCATACATCATTTTGAATCCCTTGCCGAAAGCGCTGACATTCCCAAGGTTGCCCCCCGGAACAATAATAAACTCCGGCACTTCACCATCAAACTGATGAATCAGTTCGAAACTGATGGTCTTTTGGCCCTCGATACGCAAAGAGTTCATTGAATTAGCCAGATAAATCTCATCTTCCGCACACAGGGCCTGGACGGCCTTCATACAACCGTCAAAGTCTGTATCCAATGAAAGCGTGAGCACTCCGTGTGTGATCGGTTGGATTAACTGGGTGAGCGATACTTTATTTTTTGGCAGAAAAACGATGGCCGGAATATCGGCGACGGCACAATAAGCGGCCAGGGCGGCGGAAGTATCACCTGTTGAAGCGCAAGCTACGGCTTTTATATTCTTGCCTTCTGAGCGCATCTGTTTGACCATGGACACCAATACAGTCATCCCCAGATCCTTGAAGGATCCGGTATGCGCCATGCCGCACTGCTTGATCCACAAATCATTCAATCCCACCTGTTTGCCCAGCCGTTCGGCCCAGAATAAATTGGTTCCACCTTCATAAGTAGAAACGATGTTTTCATTTTCGACCGCGGGACAGACCAACTCCTTTTTTCCCCAGACTGAACTTCCGTAAGGCCACTCATTTTTGCGGTAGCGCTCATCAAACAAGTCATTCCATTCGGTGGCGGAACGTTTTTTCAATTGCTCCATGTCGTGGGTAACTTCCAGCAGGCTGTCGCAATCGGGACACCGGTAGATGATTTGATTCAAAGGATACCGGCCTGAACACCCGTTGACACACTGAAACCACGCTTGAAATTTCATCTCTATTTTTCCACTCGAATTAAAACGGTTTTCTCAAAAACTTCTTTCATATCATTAATTTCTTTTAGAGCCGCCTGAATATTTTTCTCCTTGGCGTCATGAGTCATCATCACCAATGGTACCCCCTGGCCGTTGTCGTCCTTGACCCTCTGAATCACAGATTCGATACTGATGTCATGATTACCCAGAATGCCGGAAATCCTGGATAACACACCGGGTTTATCCAGCACCCAGAATCGCAGGAAATATTCTCCCTCCACTTCAGCCATATCCTTGAGAGGAATATTTTTAACACTGGCATTCTGAAATGATTGCGGCGGCACTCGGTTCTTGGCCCCGGAAATAACATTGCGGGCAATCTCTACGACATCCGCCATGACTGCACTACCGGTGGGCAACGATCCGGCGCCATGCCCCACCAGAATGTTTTCCTCCATCAAATCATCACAGACCATGATCGCATTCAAAACTCCGTTCACATTGGCCATAGGCTTGGATTCGGGAATCATAGCGGGATGGACTCGGACATCGATCGCTTTTCCGTCAAACTTGGAAATAGCCAGCAGTTTAATGCGGTAGCCGAATTCGTGGGCGCACTTGATATCCAACGATGAAATATCCGAGATTCCCTGCACATAGATATCATCAAAGTTGACCGGGGTGCCATATGCCAAGCGTGTTAATACTGCTATTTTATGGGCGGAGTCGATTCCTTCAATATCGAAGGTGGGATCAGCCTCTGCGTAACCTTTATCCTGAGCCTCTTTTAAAACCGTATTAAAGGCATGGTTGCCGTCGGACATTTTACTTAGAATGTAATTGGCGGTACCGTTCATGATGCCCTCAATCGCCAGAATACGGTTGGCGACAAACGCTTCCTTGATGGAACGGATAATGGGAATGGCTCCGCCGACGGAGGCTTCAAACCCGATAGCCACATTATTTTTTTCGGCGGCGGCAAATACCTCATCGCCATGCTTCGCCAACAGAGCCTTGTTGGCAGTCACGACATGCTTTTTATTTTGAAGCGCTTTCAGTATGAACGAACGTGCCGGCTCATACCCGCCGATCAACTCCACTACAATATCAACATCCGGATTATCCAAAATCTCGTTGGCATCTGTAGTCAACAGACCGGGTCCTACCTTTACCCCCCGATCGGTGGTTATATCGAGATCGGCAATTTTAATCACCTCAACAGAGGCTCCCAGCCGGTCTTGAATAATCTTTTGATTGTCTTGAAGAATTCTGACCACCCCGCAACCGATGGTGCCGAACCCGATCAGACCTATTTTGACAGATTTCATAAATTCAATTATTGAGTTAAAAAATTTCCCTGATTCCCTGAACCGCCTGACGAATCCGATGTTCGTTTTCTATAAGGGAAATGCGCACAAAATGGTCCCCGCCTTCGCCGAATCCAATTCCAGGCGAAACAGCAACCTTGGATTTATCCAACAGAAGTTTAGAAAACTCCAAAGATCCCATGCTTTTAAATTGATCGGGAATTTCAGCCCAGACAAACATGGTAGCTTTCGGAACATCCACCTTCCAGCCCACTCGATTCAACCCTTCGCACAGGACATCACGCCTTTTTCTGTAGGTCTCGCAAATTTCATCCACACAATCCCGCGGACCATTCAAGGCAATGATGGCGGCAATCTGGATGGGCTGAAACATCCCGTAATCCTGATAGCTCTTCATCCGGGCCAGGGCGTGAATAATATCACGGTTGCCTACCATAAATCCCACCCGCCAGCCGGGCATACTGTAACTTTTGGACAGGGTGAAACATTCCACACCAACTTCCTTGGCGCCTTTTACCTGAAGCATACTGGGCGCCTTATAACCGTCGAACACGAGATCGGCATAGGCGAAATCGTGAATGACAATCAAATCGTGCTCCTGCGCGAAAGCGACTACCTTTTCAAAAAATTCCAGATCAACCACCTGGGTGGTCGGGTTGTGTGGAAAATTAATAATCAGCGCTTTGGGCCGGGGCCAGTTCTGTTTATAAGCCTGGAGCAGAGCTTCAAAAAAATCGGTATCCTTTTGCATGGGGACGCCGATCACATCGCCGTTTGATAAAATAAAGGCATACGTATGGATCGGATAGGTCGGCGTCGGAACAAGAACAGAATCACCGGGAGTTGTAATAGCCAGCGCCAGATGAGAAATACCCTCTTTGGAACCAATCGTGGCGATAGCCTCTGTTTCCGGATCCAGATCAACCTGATAGTTGCGTCGATACCAATCGGTAATGGCCAAACGAAGCTTGGGAATTCCTTTGGATTGGGAATACCGGTGATTGGGACTTTTGGTGGCCGCTTCACATAATTTTTCAACAATGTGTTTCGGGGTCGGCAAATCGGGATTTCCCATACCAAAATCGATTATATCCTCTCCCCTGCGCCGGGCCTGTAATTTCAACTGGCCTACAATATCGAACACGTAAGGCGGCAAACGACTAATTCTTGAAAATTCTTTCATTCCTTAAAACCTTTATTGGCGGCTTTCATTCCGATTAGAATCATCACCAAAGCCCCCAATGACATATTGTTGCTAAGCAAAAGTCCTTTAAATATAACGATTTCCATCCGAACCGATAAACATAGCATAAATTATAATTCCCGGCAAATATATCTAAAAATCGCGAACAGCTCGGATCAACCAGCCAGTTTCAATTTTTCGACAAAATCCGCAATTGCCTGGGAGTTAATCCCTATGCCCTGTTTCTGCCGACTATTACGATAATTAGCCATCATGCTGACAATACCCGCCAGTTGGCCTTCACAATCCACAATGGCGCCGCCCGAATTCCCGAAAAATACTTCGTTGTCCTTGAAATAAATATAATCCGAGGAACGTATCAACTCCTGACGCTTGACCCGTGCCTTTTGAAGGGAAAAAAACTTTCTATTGGGATGCCCGACCACCATCAATTCATCTTTAATTTTATTTGTAGTTTGGAGTGGAAGCCAATGTGGATACGGTTCCTTGGTTTTGATAAAAGCGAGATCAAGTTGGTCCACCCGTATAAGGGAATCTATTTTGGAAACCAATCCCGGATGAGCCAGTCCATCCACTGTAACTTTAGGTAAAACCAGAATAACCCGTTTCCCATCTACCACGTGATCCGCAGTGACAATCAAGCGCGGCCCGATAAAAACCCCTGCGCCGAAACCCTGATCCACAAAAATCACCACCGTTGCTGCAGCCACTTTATTATAAAGAGCCTGGCTGTTTTTGCAGGTAATATTTTTTCCGATCAAATGTTCTTCAAGTTCATTTTCAGGCGGATTCAATAAAAGGCGAAAAGTCCGGCTAATTTTGTTAAAGTAGGTATTCTCTGGATCATTCACAGCCAATTGCTGGTTGTGAATAGCCATCAATCCGAAAGCGGCAAAAGCCAGCGTAACCACTTTCCACCTTTTTATTTTACCTGTTGGGTTCATAAATCCTATGGAGCTTCTTCAAGCCATTCTACTCGGTCTTATTCAAGGCTTAACCGAATTTCTCCCCGTTTCCAGTTCCGGCCACCTCATTCTAGTCCCTCATATATTGGGTCTGGAGGACCAAGGTCTAGCCATGGATGCCCTTCTCCACCTGGCAACCCTATTGGCGATAGTCATATATTTTCGCAAAGACCTTTCCAAATTGCTAATAAGTTTATGGAACAATAAAAAAGAAGACCCTTACCGATCTTTGGCATGGAGTATTATCTTTGCCACCATTCCGGCAGGAATTGCGGGTTTACTTTTTGGAGATTGGATCGAAAACAATCTGCGAAGCGCTCAATTTGTAGCCGGGAACCTGATACTTTGGTCCGCCGTTTTTTTCGTGGCGGATCGAAAGTCGACCCGCCAAGAATCCGACTCGGAAGAATTGATTCATCTTGGCTGGAAAAAAGTTCTATTGATCGGTTTTGCCCAGGCCATTGCTTTAATCCCTGGAACCTCGCGTTCAGGAATTACCATCACGGCCGGACTGTTCAGCAATCTTTCCCAACCCGCCGCGGCGCGTTTTTCTTTTCTCCTGGGAACCCCGATTATCTTGGCGGCGGGCCTTCATAAGTCACTTTTCTTGTTCAACGATGCCAGCCAGGAATTCCTGTTTACCCCCTTTCAATTCCTGATGGGCTTTCTGGCGGCTTTTGTCATCGGGTATTTGTCGATCAAATGGTTGCTGGCAATTGTCTCCCGGGTGGGTCTGCTTCCTTTTATTGTTTACCGAGTCCTGCTGGCGGGGTTTATATTCATATTCTTGGGGCAATAAAAAAACCGACCTGCGAAACCGCAGGCCGGTTTTATAAAACAAAAAAGAATTAACCGCAGGTTACATTCATATCAATCGTACCGGTATTCGTGATACGAACTTCGCCACTGATATCACCAATGGAGTCACCACGGCTGAATTCCGGCTGAGAGGTCAAAGTAACCGACTTTCGGCCCATGCTGTGCTTATTAGCCATTCCCACATGGCCGTCACCCTCAATCCCCTGATTATCCGTCGGCCCCAGGCTTATGGGAACCGTGGTCGCATTGGACGACTTCCAGATTACAGCGTTGGCATTACCGCGATCTCCATCCGAAGAGGTTCCCACCGCTTCCAAAGTAATGGATTTGGCATCGTTGCACGTCGCTTTCTGACCTGGCTTAATAGTTCCAGCATAGGCGGAAGCGGCAAAACAGAGAGCAACAACGGTAATAATGGTAAAGAGCACTAACTTTCTCATAGTTTTCCTCCGTTACCCAAAAAAGTTAAAAAATAGAACTCCCCTGAAATTTTGGTTCGATAGCCATGAGCCCCTTTCGTTCTCCTGAGTGGGTGGCTACAACAAACCTGCCTACTTATATTGAAAATGGATTATCCAGCCTCTTATGGAAGGCCTGATCTTCACAGAATCTGCTGGAACTCATTGGAAAGCCTGTAATAAACGATAATCCAAGCCTATTCCTTTTGGTGGTCAGTATACTTACGGTGTCAGACAAGTCAACTGTTTTTTAAACTTTTTCCTATAAAAATACAATACATATTCCTATACTAACAAAATCTCTTTTCCTATGGCGATTAATTATAATTCCTTTATTTATCAATAATTTAAGATTAGCCCAGCCAAACGAAATATTGCTTCCATAAAAATATCTATAACTTATACTGAGAATAAATCGATTAACGAATTTCATTCAAACTCCCCACCTAAAATTGGTCAATTATGATGGAGAAAAACGTCGCCATTTCTGACAATACTGATTCTCACACAGAGTCAAAACCCAAGTTTTTCAAATTCGTCCTCTTAATTTTAATAGGTTTTACCTTTGGGTTTTATTTTACGCGTAAGGGATTCCACCTGACCCCTGAATCTTTCAAAAACTATGTCCTATCACTGGGGATTGCTGGTCCGATTCTTTATGTCGCAATATTCATTATCCGACCGCTATTTCTGATTCCCTCCATCGCCTTGTTCATTGGGGGAGGACTCGCATTCGGGCCGATTCTTGGCCCCACATTTGCTTCTTTGGGTGCGGCTCTGGGAGGGACTGTTGGTTTCTGGTTTTCCCGGAAAATGGGTCATGAATATGCAATAAAAAAACTAAAGCTGGGCGCAGGGGTCATTGACAACACCAAATTCAGCTTTTCAGTGGTATTTCTCCTCAGCCTGATACCCATTATGCCGGTAACGGTCATCAATTACGGCGCGGGACTTTCCACCATGAGGTTTAACACTTACATTTCGGCCCATATTCTGGGAATGATCCCCAGAGCTTTCGCTTTTGGTTATTTCGGGAATACACTGTTGGAGGTCGGCTCAAAAAAATTCATGGCCGCGTTACTGATATTAGTCTTGATGGGTATTATGACGGCATTTTACCGTCTTCGTACAAAACAGAAAAAACGCCTTCAATTAGCGGAAGAGGTTTCCGCATCCAACTGACGGGAAGCTATTGGATGATCTGATAATTCTCCAGACAAACCCCTGCAGGAATAATCACGGGTTTATCTTTGGCGATCAGGATCACACGTCCTTTGAGAGACACTTTTCCCTCGAACCGCACGTCACCCTCAATTTCCAGGAATTCCAGTTCCCCTATATCGGGAATAACCGGAATTCTCTTTCTGTATTCACCTAAATCCACAAAGGGTTCATTCCACTTAACAACAGGTAGCTCTTTCCCGCCGTAGGCAGAATTTCGTAGCATTTCACCATCTTTAAAAACAAACAAATCGGATTGGATCAACATCAAGTCGCTGGTGTTTTTAACGGGTCTAAAACGGTTGCGCCCCACAACTATTCCCCTGGCGCCATCAAAGCACTCCAACCCGCCGCCAATGGCAGTTTCCAATTGAATAACAGGCCGGCCAAACACTTGCTTTTCGTTAACGATCAGACTCAGCTCCATCGGCGCCTGCTCCATCCTCTTTTTTAAATGCCTTAAATGAATCCAGATATTATTGGTATTGAAAACGGTAAACTTATCCAATCCGCAAAATGCGTTCACGTATTCCTGAGGTACTTGAGCCAACTCCAAAAGATGGAGTTTGCCATTCTCATCTTCATAAAGCGTACCTCCTTTGATATCTGCCAATGTTTTTGGAGTCATCTCCATAATAAAAGGAATATCTTCTTCCAGCATGGTGTGAGCGATTTTAGGATCTGGTACCGCACCTAGGTTGTCGGCATTAGAAACAAATAAAATTTCTTTCCCCTCATCCAGGAGCCGATCCATCAGTCCCTGATTTTGCAGACATGAGAAAATATCGCCGTGACCGGGCGGATACCAGGCATCTTCACCCAGAATATTGGGATCCAGAGGTTGGTTTGTCTCTTTATCCAACCGCAGGTAACGGTTCTGCTGAAAGCAATCAATGTGAACAGAGGTTTTTTGATTCTGCAGCCGCGCCAATGTCTCCTGATGCGTATGAAAACTGTTCATCAGCAGTAATGGAATATTGACACCATACGATTTTTCGAAATGCGCCAACTGCAGGATAATCAGGTCAAGAAAGGTATGTCCATCTTTGACTTTAATGAAGGACTTTGCTTCCCGACACCCCATACTGGTTCCAAGACCTCCATTGAGTTTACAAACAGCCAGGCGGGAAAGAGCATAGTTTTTCTGAGTATCATTCGCGGCGCCCAATTCCTCATACGGAACAAGCCTTGAGGGTTCTGGCGTTCGAATGTTTTCCCAGGCCACAGGGTTGATTGGAGCCTGTTTAAATCGAGTGAACAATTCAAGAAAACCGGACTGCGTGTCATCGGTTAACCCAAATTGTTCTAAAGTTGATTTAAAATCGGACAATTCCATTGTTTATTCCTATTCTCCTCAGATAAACTATGGTAAGAGATTTTTGTCCTTCATTCCATTGAATCCGCATCAAACCCAGGAGCTTATTTAACTGTATGCTTGACTCGACATCATTTCCCGCCTCCCCTTCGCAAGATTCTCAAAATGACAACGGCTCGGAAGACTTAAAAAAGTCCATCCGGAATCACCTCAAATACTCACAAGCCAGGGATTGGCAATCCTCCTCCCAACTTGATCGATACAACAGTGTAGCGCTGACAGTACGAGACCGGCTGGTGGAGCGTTGGATTAACACTCAGAATAAATACCATGAAAAGGACCCCAAGAGGGTTTACTACCTCTCAATGGAATTTCTGGTCGGAAGAGCCTTAATCAATTACCTGGTCAACCTGGATTTTAAAAAGGACTTTTATATAGCCCTTAAGGAGCTGGGTATTCGTCTGGAGGACCTGGAAGAAAACGACATCGAAGCAGGACTGGGCAATGGCGGCCTGGGGCGGCTGGCGGCTTGTTATTTGGATTCCATGGCAACTCTAGGCGTTCCAGCTTACGGGTACGGAATTCGTTACGAATTCGGAATTTTTTACCAGAAAATAGTCAACGGCTTTCAGGTGGAAACAGCGGACAACTGGCTTCGCAAAGGAAACCCCTGGGAAATTCCCCGTCCGGATTACATCTATCCGGTTAAATTTTACGGGACCACACGGCTGGGAACAGATGAAGAGGGGCAACCCGTTTCGGAGTGGGTGGATACTCACGACGACATCATGGCCATGGCCTACGATATTCCTATTCCGGGTTATCACAATGAAACAGTCAATAATCTGCGTTTATGGGGAGCCCGCTCCACCCGCGAATTCGATTTGGGCGTCTTCAACAAAGGAGACTACGTTCAGGCAGTCAGCCGGAAGCAGGATTCAGAAACAATATCCAAAGTCCTCTATCCCAATGATCAAAACATGTGGGGTAAGGAACTTCGCTTAAAACAGGAGTACTTTTTTGTTTCAGCTTCCCTGCAGGACATCATCCGGCGATACAAAAGGACTCACGCCACCTTTGATAAATTCAGCAGTAAAGTCGCCATTCAGCTGAATGACGCCCATCCGGCTCTAGCGATTCCGGAGTTGATGCGAATTTTGGTGGATGAAGAACGCCGCCCCTGGGATGAAGCATGGAATATTGCGGTCCAAACTTTTGGTTATACCAATCACACCGTTCTGCCGGAGGCTCTTGAAAAATGGACGGTGCAATTGCTCGGCCGGGTGCTTCCCCGTCATCTGGAAATCATATATGAAATTAATCATCGGCTGATAAAACATGTCCGCAAGAAACATCCGGCAGACCATAAACTTATTGAGCGGATATCGCTGGTGGAGGAGAAGCCGGTTAAATCGGTCCGCATGTCCAACCTGGCCATTGTTGGCAGTCATGCCGTCAACGGAGTCGCCCAGCTCCACTCGGAAATTTTAAAAACCAAGGTGTTCAAGGATTACAGCGACCTGTTTCCAGGCCGGTTTCACAATATCACCAACGGTATCACCCAGCGTCTTTGGTTGAAGTCTTGTAATCCGGAACTGGCCGGGCTGATCACGGAAACGGTGGGTGAGGAATGGACCAGAAATCTGGATATACTTCGTCAATTACTCCCCTATGTCAAAGACGAGCCTTTCCGTAAAAGATGGCGGGAAATCAAACTCAGCAACAAAAGACGTCTCGCCCGGCATGTTCAAAAGGAACTTTCTATCGAGTTGAACCCGGACTCGTTATTCGATGTTCACATAAAGCGAATCCACGAATACAAACGACAACTCCTATGCGCCCTTCATGCTGTCGTCCTTTATAACCGTTTCAAAGAACACCCTTCCCTGGAATGCGTCCCCCGCACGATCATCTTTGCCGGAAAAGCGGCGCCGGGTTATGAGATGGCCAAGCTGGTCATCAAACTCATCACCAGTATTGCCGATAAAGTCAATCACGACCCCGAAATATCAGACAAACTGAAGGTAGTCTTCATTCCCAATTATAACGTGACAAAGGCCGAATGGATCATTCCCGGTGCGGATTTATCGGAGCAGGTGTCCACTGCCGGACATGAGGCTTCGGGAACCGGGAACATGAAGCTGGCATTGAATGGCGCTTTAACTATCGGAACCCTGGACGGCGCCAATATCGAAATCAGAGACCGGGTTGGTGCGGATAATATATTCATCTTTGGATTAACCGCTGACGAAGTTGAACAAACGAGAAGAGAAAAATACCGGTCCCGAGACTATTATGAATCCAATCCGGAACTGAAACAGGCGCTCGATATGATTCAGAATGGGTACTTTGCTCCGGATTATCCGCATATTTTTCATCCATTGGTGGATTCTTTGCTGGTTCATGGAGACACATATCGCGTTCTTGCGGATTTCGGGGACTATACCCGCACCCAGAAGAAAGTGGAGCAGTTGTATCTGGATACTGAATCGTGGACCCGAAAGTCCATCATCAACTCCGCCAATATGGGTTCTTTTTCCAGTGACCGCTCTATCCGGGAGTATTGTCAATTAATCTGGGGGATCAAACCCGAACCTTTCTAGTGACTCCAACCTGTACTTATATGCTGGTGTTCAAAAAGAATATTTACCTGAGTCCCCTGAGACCCAAAAATCGCTCCGACATCAAAGAATTTCGCGATGAGGAAGACCCGAGCCCCCTCCCCTACCATTTCATATTCAGGGCTTTGCACAGCGCTCAGAATCTCCTTTCTGAAATCAGGAAAATGAATGGGCGGGGAATTTCCGGTCAGCTTGAAATTCTGTTTCCCCATTCCTTTAGTTGGGGTACGACCAAAGATTTAAGCGATCTATCCCAGCAATTATTCTTCGGGCTGACGCACAACCAGACCTGGCTTGCCATGAATTGTTATCATCTGTGCTTTCTGTATGATTGCCTTCTGGACGTGGTCGAGGATTACAGTTATAACGATGAAGCGGAACGCCGTGAAATGTTTCCTGAAATGGCGGGACAGGCCCTCGATTTCAATCGATTTCTGCTCGAATATTTTTTTAATACCACTTTTTTAATCGCCCCGGAGCGATACAATAAAATGACCCCCTTGGAAAAAAAACAAATTCTGAGATCACCTGATTTCGGACAGAACTTTCCTGAATTAAAGAGGTTCTCTGATCCGGATGATCCAACCCTGGCAAAGGTGATTAACCGCCTTCCGCCTGAGCCTGAAGACCTGCCCCTCAAACCCCTGGACCAAAACCCCTATCTGATTTGAGGAATGCTCAATCAATTGGCATCCCCTCCCGGCAAGTATATTTGCTAGAATACCAACGGCGATGTGGAGTCGAACAGCCACCCGTCTTTTCTGAATCTAACTAATGTAGCTGAGGTTATTGTGCAGAAAGTTGTTACCGCAAAAGAAATGCAGGCGATCGACCAATCCGCAATCAGGGAGTTTGGTATTCCCGGCCTGGTACTAATGGAAAATGCGGGGCTGGCGGCGGCATCCATGATCCATGAGAACGTCCCAGACCTCCTGGAGAAAAAAGTCGTTATCGCGTGCGGCAAAGGCAACAATGGCGGCGACGGATTTGTAATCGCCCGTCATCTGTCCATTGACGGGGTTAACGTGGAAATTCTGTTACTGGGCAAAAGGGTGCAGTTGAAATCAGACGCGCGGGTCAATGCCGACATCGCGTTTAAAATGGGAATTCCCATACATGAAGTCACCGAAAAAAACCTTCCCACTCACAACCATCTCTTCCGGCATTGCCACATCATTGTTGACGCCCTGTTCGGCACCGGGCTTTCCAAACCCGCTGGCGGCCTTTACGAAAAGGTCATCAATAAAATAAATGCCTCCAAAAAATATGTATACGCCGTGGATATCCCTTCCGGAATAGACTCCGATTCGGGCCAATTGATCGGCCCGCATATAAAAGCGGATATCACCGCCGCGCTGGCATTGCTTAAACGCAGTCATCTCCTGTTCCCCGCCGCCGAGAGCATGGGAGAAGTCCAGATACTGGATATCAGTATTCCTCCTCAAGCGATCAATACACAGGATATCCCGGTAGCCTGGCTCGAAATGGAAGATATCCAAATGCTGTTACCCAAGCGGCCCACCAATACCCATAAGGGAGATTATGGCCATGCGCTGGTGATCGCCGGCTCCAAAGGCAAAGGGGGCGCCGCCGGATTGACTGCACTGGCCGCCTTGCGGGCCGGAGCAGGACTGGTCACCCTGGCAGTTCCCGAATCCTGCTACCAGGCCCTGGAATTCAACCCGCTTGAAACCATGACTGCCCCCTTGCCGGAAACCAAGAGCGGTTGTATTTCCAACATGGCCCTAGATATCATCCTGAAAAACCTGGAGGGGAAAACCGCGCTGGCGATCGGTCCGGGAATCTCTACCGAAAAAGAAACCGTTCAATTGCTGGAGACCCTTCTGCCTCTGGTGGAATGTCCGCTGATCATCGATGCCGACGGCATTAATGCTCTCGGTAAAAGTGGAAAACTCCTGGGGCAAATCCAGGCAGAAACGGTATTAACACCTCATCCCAAGGAAATGTCACGCCTTTCCGGATGGAAGGTTCAGGATATCCTGAATCATCGCATTGAACGGGCGAGCCGGTTTGCGCAGGATAACGGCGTCACCCTCCTCCTAAAGGGAGCCCGTACCCTGGTGGCCTTTAACGATGGTACGGTTCTGATCAATCCCACCGGAAATCCTGGAATGGCAACCGCCGGGTCCGGTGACGTCTTGACCGGATTGATCGCCGGGTTGGCCGCTCAAGGATTAAGCGTGCCATCAGCCACGTCAGCGGGAGCGTTCATCCATGGAATGGCCGGAGACCTGTACGCCGCAGACGAACATGAAATCCCCCTTATAGCCAGCGATCTCATGAATAACATCCCAAAAGCCATTAAAAGGATTCTATCTTGAAGATGATGTTTGAAAGCCTCTCAGCAGAAGACACAATGGCCCTGGGAGAGAAAATTGGCCGCCAATTAAAGGCTGGTGATGTCCTGTTGCTGTTTGGAGAACTGGGCGCCGGCAAAACCACCCTCACTCAAGGTATTGCCCGAGGCCTGGGAGTCGCTAAAGAAGAATATGTCCGAAGCCCGACCTTTACCCTGGTGAACCAGTACCGCGGCAGATTTCCGGTTTTTCATATTGATCTTTACCGGATTGGCTCCGCCCGCGAACTGGAGGATTTGGGAATGGAGGAAGTTTTAGCTGGTGACGGGGTGGCCATCGTGGAATGGGCTGAAAAATTGTTTTCAGATTCTGCCACTCAGAACCCGCTGCCAGAAATCGAACGATGGATCGAAATTCATATCAAAATAGAAGCGGAAGATTCGAGAAAAATCACTCTAAAAGGTCATAACCTGGAATCATCCAGCCACCCTGTTTTCACTTTACATTAAATGTGCATTATGGCAAAATTCAAATTGGTACATCATTTGCATACCCCTGAAAGCTTCCCTCATGTTTAAAAACAATATCAGAAAAATTCTACTTGGCGTGATTTTTCTATTAATGACGGTATCCATCATTAGTTTGGTTAAGTCATTGAATAAAAAGTCATTACCAGTAGAAACGCTTAAAATGATGAGCAAGAATGTCGATATCGAAATTGAAAACTTTAAGGTAACACATGAGGCTTTAGGCAATAAAGATTGGGAAATAAAGGCTAAGGAAGCAAAGGTTAAAAATGAGGAGAGCAAAATCATATTAACGGATGTAAATGTGACTTTAAATTCGAGCAAAAACCAGAAATCGACCATATCTGCTGACTCCGGCACCATAAACCGTGAAACCAAAGATATCCAGCTTGAGGGAAATGTTAAATTTAAATCGGACGTAGACAGTTTTTTTGGTCAACTCCAGCAGCAAACCAGCGATACCAAAGAACCCGATAACCAATAAAGGATCTATCCCTTGCGAATCCTCAGTCCCTTAATCGTGTTTATAGCTCTCTTTTCCTTTCTCAGCTTGTGCTCCACTCCCGCTTTAGCCGCAAAAGCTAAGGATTCCCTGAAAAATGACCAACAAAAAAATCCCTTAGAAATCCAAGCCGACAAATTACAGTCAGAAAATGAGGGCAAAAAATTCGTTTTTTCTGGAAATGTAGTGAGCACCTGGGGAGATCTGATCATAAAATCCGACGTTTTAGAGGTTTATGCAAATCCAGAAACCAAAACGGACAGAAAAAAGGCCACTGAAGATATCACCCAGGCGAGTCAGGATCTGGATAAAATTATAGCCATTGGAAATGTGGATATCACAAAAGGGGATCGAAGGGCTAAAGGTGACCGCGCTCATTATGATAATAAAAAGCAGATCATCGTTATTACCGGAGAACCTAATGCCATTGCCTGGGAAGGAACCAATATCATCCGAGGTAAAAAAATGACCTTTATACTGGAGCAGGATTTATTAAAGGTAGAACGTCCAATCCTTAGGATTATGCCCAAAAATCCTCCTCCGGAAAAAAAGCAATAACTGTGTCTAATACGGTAAATTTCATGGCCGTTTCCCTATAGAAAACTGTGCAAATTCTTAAAGCTCATAATCTGGTCAAAGCCTATAAAAACCGGCAAGTAGTTAACCGGGTCAGCATTGAAGTGCGGCAAGGCGAAATTGTTGGCTTGCTTGGGCCCAACGGTGCCGGCAAAACTACCACTTTTTATATGGTTGTGGGCCTTACCCGGCCCGACCAGGGGCAGGTTTTGCTAGACCAGGAAGATATGACCGCTTACCCTATGTATATGAGGGCTCAGAGGGGCGTCAGTTACCTGCCTCAGGAACCCTCTATTTTTAGGAAACTAACGGTAGAAGAGAATATTCTGGCGGTTCTGGAACCACAGAAAATACCTCATAAAGCCAAAATCAAAAAAGTCCACTCCCTGCTGGACGAATTCAATATTGGCCATATTCGGGAAGCCAAGGGATTTTCTCTGTCAGGGGGAGAAAGGCGAAGGGTTGAAATCAGCCGGGCATTGGCTACCTCACCTTCCTTTATATTATTGGACGAACCTTTTGCGGGAATTGACCCGATAGCGGTATCTGATATTCAATCTATTGTGGAAAAGCTTAAAACTAAGGGAATCGGCGTATTGATCACGGACCATAACGTTCGCGAGACCTTAAGCATTACCGACCGTGCCTATATCATCAGCGAAGGCAGGATCATTGCCGCTGGTGATCCCGTCATCGTCGCCAAAGACCCCAAGGTAAGACAAACTTATTTGGGTGAAGAGTTTACCTTTTAAACAAACCTTAGAATTGATTTGAGAGATTGCCTATGGCAATGGAGATGAAATTAAATTTCAAGCATGAAATGCGGCTGGTGCCCACACCAATGCTCCAACAGGCAATCAAGCTTCTCCAACTCTCGCGTCTGGAACTGGCCCAGGCGGTACATCAGGAAATGATAGAAAACCCCATCCTTGAGGAAATCCTCGAGGAAGAAGAGGAACTGGATCACAAAGCGGAAAACCCGGAAGATCCCTCCCTCGATTCCATGGGCCAAACCCAGGATGATTCCCCCTCTCAAAATGAAAATGATCCGCTGGAGTATGAACAGGATTGGGATAATTATTTTCAGGACAACATTTCTCAGGGAAGTTCCGCAGACAACTACACCGAGAGACCGTCGATAGAAGCGACCTACAAGAAAGAACCGACTCTCGCGGACCACCTGATGTGGCAGTTGGACCTTTCCGTTAATGAGGATCTGGACAAATTCATAGGCTCCAGCATCATCGGCAATATCCAAAACGACGGATACTGCATTGCAGAATTGAGTGAAATTGCCGAAATAAGCCAGGCCACAGAAGAAGATGTATTAAGAGTCCTTAAAATCATCCAGACCTTCGAACCCAACGGAGTAGGCGCACGAACCCTCAAAGAATGCCTTCAAATTCAGGCTAAAGCTCTACCAGAGCGCCTGCCTCTTGTGGAAACCCTGATTGAAAGCTACCTCGAACGTCTAAACGAGCGCTATTATCAGAAAATCGCTTCAGAACTCAAAATCAAGGTGGAAGAAGTCATCGATGCGGTCAAAACCATCAAAACTCTCGATCCTAAGCCAGGTCTCCAATTCAGTTCCGAGGGAATAGACTATGTCGTCCCCGACCTTGTCGTGATAAAAACGGAGCAGGGATATGAAGTCTTATTAAGCGACGACGGACTTCCCAATGTAAAAATCAGCCCTTATTACCACCATCTTTTGAAAAATACCTCGGAACCCAAAACCAAGGAATACCTCAAGAAAAAGCACCAGGCCGCAGAGTTTCTAATCAAAAGCATCGACAAAAGGCGGGAAACTATTTACAAGGTTGGGACAAGTATTGTCAAATTGCAGACAGAGTTTCTGGACAACGGGCTGTCTCATCTCAAACCTATGGTTTTAAAAGATGTGGCGCGGGATATTGAAATGCACGAGTCCACTGTAAGCCGGATTACCACCAACAAATATATAGACACCCCTCAGGGAATCTTTGAGCTAAAGTTCTTTTTTCACAGCGGAATTAAATCGTTTATCGGGAACAATGATATGTCCTCCGTCAGGGTCAAAAGCATGATCCAGGAAATTATTAAATCGGAGGACCCACAGAAACCCCTAACCGACGATGAAATGGTGGAAGCTTTAGTTAAGCGAAATGCCAAAATCGCCCGCCGGACGGTGACTAAATACCGAAAAGAATTGAATATACTACCAGCTAGCAAGCGAAAAAAAATTTACTGATCCCGTCTTTCCATCCTTGATATTTTTGTTGTACCAAGCTAATCTTAAGCCCTTTGTTCAATAAATCTTTCAGGAGAAGTCCCCATGAAATTAACGGTCGCAGGCATTAAAATCAAGATTACTCAGGCGATCGAGGATCATTTGCAAAAGAAAATTGAAAAAGTACTCAAAGACCTGCCCGACCTCGCGGATGTCCATGTTGCCCTGCGGGTGGAGAATTATCGGCATTTTGCGGAAGTGACTGTAAAAACCAAAGGGTTTACAGTACACGGAGAATCCGAAACCAGCGATCTGTATACCTCCATGGATGAAGCTGTAGAAAAAGTAGGAAAGCAGATCAAAAAACACCGGGACCGCTCCAAAACTCTCAAGATTAAACAGAATGTCGCAGAAAAAGACAAAATAATCGATTGACCCGGTATTTAATTACCTTTTCCCATCCATAAAAATTATTCAGACGGCGGCATGAAAATCAGCGATATTCTTAAAGAAGGCTTTATCATCGCCGATTTAAAGGCCGAAGACAAAACGGAAGCCTTAAACGAGATTTCGATATTTTTAGAGCGCCAGGGAATCATTCCCGACCATGCTCAGCTACTTCAGGGCCTTTTGAACAGGGAACAACTCGGGAGTACTGGAATTGGGGATAACATGGCCATTCCCCACGCCAAATCTGAGAATATTGAAGAAATTGTGACGGTTTTTGCCCGCTCACCAAAAGGCCTGGATTTTGAGTCGCTGGATCGAAAGCCGGTCCACTTCATTTTTATGCTTCTGGCCCCTTCGGCATCCACCGGTTTACATCTTAAAGCCCTGGCCAAAATTGCCCGTTTGTTTAAGAACCCGTCCCTGCGGGAAAATATTTTAAATGCAGAAAATGCCGGTAAAATATATTCCTTGATGTTGGAAGAAGATTCCAAGATCAGTTAACCCAGTCTGTTAAGGGTAAATTATTCACTTATCCAAGAGAGTTTCGTGCATTCAGGAATAGCTGTATCCAGCGGAGTGGCCATCGGAAAAGCCTACCTGCTTGACAGGTCCAAGGTGTGTGTTATTAAGCGCTCTATCCCTGACCATGAAATCGAAAATGAGATCAACCGCCTGCGCGGAGCCATTGAAAAATCCAAAGAGCAGATGCGGGACATCAAGCAAAGAGCAGGGTCCATCGCTGACAAGTATGCCATTATCCTGGATACCTACACCCTGCTTCTGGAAGACGAAATCCTGGTAAACGAAACCATCGAGACCATTCGACGCGAAGGCTCCAACGCAGAATGGGCTCTTACGGTTACCCTCGAAAAATTCACCAACCTGTTCAACAACATCAATGACGATTATTTAAAGGGTAAAAAAGATGACCTGAATCTGGTAGTGCACGGGGTCATCAAAAACTTGATTGGCCACCACCAGGAAAGTCTTTCCGATATCGATGAGCCGGTAATCATCATTACCCACGAATTGAGTCCATCGGATACCATAATGATGTCGAAGAACTATATACAAGGAATGGCAACCGAAGTGGGCGGAAAAACTTCGCATGTCGGCATTTTTGCTTCGGCCTTGGGAATACCGGCTGTGGTTGGCCTGGGGAATCTCACTGAATTCATCAATTCCGGTGATACCGTGATTATCGACGGCATTCAGGGGGAGGTAATCGTTAACCCGGATAAAAAACAATTAAGCCATTATCAGAAGAAACAGAAAAACTATCTGCGCTATGAAAAAAATCTTCTTAAAGACATAGGTCTGGAAGCAGAAACGCTGGACGGAGAGAAAGTTCAACTGATGGCAAATATAGAATCTATCCACGAGGCAAAATCCATTTCGAAATTTGGGGGAGAAGGCATTGGCCTATACCGGACGGAATATTTATACCTGGCCTCCAACTCCTTACCCACTGAAGACGACCTCTATGTCAATTTTAAAAAAATAGTCCAAGTCATGGACCCCTATCCTGTGGTGATTCGTACCCTGGACATAGGAGCCGATAAGCAATTATCAAAAATCAACAATGTGCCCGAAGACAACCCGGCCCTTGGCTTGCGGGGGATTCGTCTTTCTTTGGCTCAGCCCAACCTTCTAATGGATCAATTGAAGGCAATTTTGCGGGCAAGCCTTTACGGAAAAACCAAAATCCTATATCCTATGGTGTCCAGTTCGGAGGAAATCATTGAGGCCAACGAATATCTTGAAAAAGCCAAGGAGGAATTAAGACAGGCCCAGATTCCCTTCCAGGAAGACATACCTGTGGGCGCTATGATAGAAACTCCTTCAGCGGCTCTTCTCGCAGACCACATTCTTAAATTAGTCGACTTTATCAGTATTGGAACTAATGATTTGATACAATATGTTCTTGCGGTGGACCGGGTCAATGAAAGCGTGGCTCACCTGTATCAACCATTCCATCCTGCAATCTTGAAAGTTTTGCGTGGCATTTTTGAGATGGCGGACAAAATGAGAAAGCCCGTTTGCATTTGCGGTGAGTTGGGGGGTGACCCCATGGCTACCTTATTACTTTTAGGCCTGGGAAAAGTCCACGAATTGAGCATGGAGCCCCACTCAATCCCCAAGGTGAAAAAAATTCTGCGAAAAGTGACTCTAAAAGAAGCCCGCAAATTAGCCGATCATGCTCTAAAACTGCCAACATCTGAAGCCATCAACCGCTTCATTAACAAAGAAATGCGGAAACGTTTTCCTTCCGATTTTGACAGGGACATGGTCTTTAGCGAGAAAAAAAAGTAATGGAATGCATCCCAGGCTCCGGCATGGGATTTCTATTATCCAATAAATATTTTATTTAAACTTTGAATTCTTTCACACTCAAACCAAGGTAAGCTTTTATGAGCTCAAGCAACTACTTATTTACCTCGGAATCCGTCTCCGAAGGTCATCCCGACAAAATAGCAGACCAGATATCGGATGCGATTCTCGATGCACTTCTTAAACAGGACCCCAATTCCCGCGTCGCCTGCGAAACACTGGTCACCACCGGGCTCGTTGTTATTTCCGGTGAAGTAACCACTAAAGCCCGCGTGGAGATTCCCAAAATCGCCCGCCAAACCATCAAGGAAATTGGCTATACACACTCGGACATGGGATTCGATTACCAAACCTGCGGCGTCATGGTCACCCTGGATGAACAGTCTCAAGATATCGCCCAGGGGGTGGATGACGACCAGCATGAGCAGGGAGCCGGGGACCAGGGAATGATGTTTGGTTATGCCTCTAACGAGACCAAGGAATTAATGCCCGCACCCATCGTCTATGCTCACAAGCTGGTCCGGAAACTGGCCGAAGTCCGTAAAAAAGGAATCCTTCCTTTTCTCCGACCCGACAGCAAATCACAGGTTTCCATACGTTATGAAAAGGGAAAACCGGTTTGCATTGAGACCATCGTTCTTTCCTCCCAGCACGATCCCGATGTATCCAATAAAATAATTCGCTCTGGAATTATCGACGAAGTTATCAATAAAGTGGTTCCAACAAGTTTTCAGGCTAAAAAAATGAAAATTCATATCAATCCCACCGGCCGTTTTGTAATAGGAGGTCCACAGGGGGATTGCGGATTAACCGGACGAAAAATCATTGTCGATACTTATGGGGGTTTTGCCCGTCATGGTGGTGGAGCATTTTCGGGAAAGGATTCGACCAAAGTCGACCGATCAGCCGCCTATATGGCACGGTATATAGCTAAAAACCTGGTGGCCGCTAAAATTGCAGACCGATGTGAAGTTCAGTTGGCCTATGCCATAGGCGTTGCAGACCCCGTCTCCATCTTCATCGACACGTTCAATACCCATAATATTAATCCCAAAAACATTGAAGGCCTGATTCGGGATAACTTCAACTTGAAACCTGCGGGAATCATGAAAACGCTGGATTTGAAAAAACCGCGTTTTGGACCCACCGCAGCTTATGGCCACTTTGGCAGGTCAGAAAAAAGTTTTACCTGGGAAAAAACCGACAAAGCCGCCAAATTAAAAAAATCAGCGGGCTTGTAAAATTACTTAATCAGAGGTATCGATCAAATTTTCTAGATTCGTTTGTGCTAACTTAAAGATTCTGATTTAATTATCTCATCTTTCATATAACGGGGAGGATCAATTACAGTGGCTCAAAGAATTCGGATCGGAATCATCGGCGCGGGCACCAATACCCGGAAGGTCCATATCCCTAACCTCCAAGCATTGGAGGAAGTGCATATTGTGGAAGTGGCCAACCGGTCCCCCATCTCTGCCCAGAAAGTTGCCGACGAGTTTCATATTCCCGTTGTTCGCAACCATTGGCAGGAAATAATCGAATCCCCGGAGGTGGACGCCATCGTTATCGGCACCTGGCCCAATCTGCATTGCGAGGCGTCCTGCATGGCTTTACAGGCGGACAAACACGTCCTGTGCGAAGCCAGAATGGCTATGAATGAAAGCGAAGCGCGCACCATGTTGCAAGCTGCCTATAAACACCCGAATTGCATATCCCAAATTGCACCATCACCTTTTACCCTCCATGCCGATTTAACCCTTCTCCACATGCTTGACACCAATGAGATCGGCACACCACGGTTTTTCCGTTTCGACTACCAGACTCCTCCCCTGGTTCCTCTTGGAGGAGAACTTCATTGGAGACGAAACAAGTTATACAGCGGCACCAATATAATGGTACTGGGAATCATTTATGAATCACTGCTTCGCTGGTTTGGGCCCGCTGAATGGGTTAATGCCCATGCGGAAGTGATCAATAATCGCGCCATCGACCCGGGAACTCAACAGGAAGTGGAAGTTGAAGTCCCAGATTATCTGTCGGTCCAGATGAAAACAACCAGTGGAGTTGTTGGCTCCCTGTTTCTACACGAATTGTCCAATCAACCCCGGCAATCTTCCATCAGGATATACGGTGACAAGGGGTTCATTCATTTGGACTTTGAACCAGGTGGAAAACTGTATCGATCCATCAATTCGGCCGGTGAAATGCAGGAGGTAAGAATTCCCGCGGGACAACTTGGGAAATGGAGAGCGGAAGAGGAATTCATCAATTCCATCCGGGGCCTGGAAGACATCGAGCTCACTACGTTTACCACCGGAGTGGAATATATGAAATTTACCCAGGCAGTGAACGACAGCTTTAATAATAACGGCGAGCGCATCACCATCCACGTGGGCTAATCCCCATCTCTCATGAAGGCCCTCAATCTCCATTCATGGAAGGTCACCCCGCAACAAGCCCTGAAAATCCAAACAGAGCTGGCAAACCAGGTGGAGCAGAAAAGCAGACTAAAACCGCCTCAATGGATAGCGGGTGCCGATATCAGCCTGACGCAGGAAAGTAATGAAGCTTTCGCAGGAATTGTGGTCTTGAACGCCAAAACCCTGAAAATTGCAGACGAGTATTACATCAGAGGTACCATCGATTTCCCTTACATTCCAGGACTGCTTTCCTTTCGGGAAGCCCCCTTGCTCCTGAAACTTTTCAAAAAAGTATCCCCCGCCCCTCAACTGATTTTTTTTGACGGTCATGGGATCGCCCATCCGCGCAAATTAGGCCTCGCGTCTCATTTAGGTTTATTCCTGGACTGCCCCACCATCGGCTGTGCCAAAAGCCGACTGACCGGAAAATTCCGGGAACCCGGCTTGAAAAAGGGAAGCCGATCCCGCTTGCTGGACAAGGAGGGACAAACTATAGGCTCCGTACTGAGGACACGCGAAAACTGCAAACCGGTATTCGTTTCAGTGGGGCATCAAATCGATCTCGACTCGGCAGTTCAATGGTCCCTCAAATGCACCACCCATTACCGAATCCCCGAACCCACTCGCCTGGCCCATATCCGGGTCAATGCATTTCGCAAGAATCTTAGCTAGCCGTTAAGTTTTACGCGCCACCACTAATCGCCCGCTTCCGCCATAGACGTTTTCAGCGTGGTGGATGGAAAATCCGGCCTGCTCCACTTCCCGCTCCAGCTCCCCCGGTCGATATCCGTGCCAATAACCGGTTTTTAACTGCCTCTCTATATGTTTGAGCCCCATGTGAAGTGTGAGAGGATAAACCAGAAGTTTCTTAATCGGAGAAAGCCGTCCTTGGTTTTTAAGACTCTCAATACTGGAGCGGATGATTTCCTTGGAGTTATAGGAATGAACGGGGTTGGCGGTTACCAATAATCCACCCGGCCTAAGAACCCTGCCCAATTCCCGGTACACTCCCTCCCTCTCCCTTGCCTCTGGTAAGGTGTAAACCGAGAAATGCGCAACTACGCAGGTCATGGAGTTATTGGCGACTGGTAACATCTGACAGAGATTGACTTGCAGGGTAGAAACCGGTATGCCCAATCTCTTAGCTCTCTGCCTGAGTGAATGAAAACCGGCGGAAAGAAGATCGGCGCCAATGTATTTCCCATCCGCCCCTATTGAGTTGATTAAAAAAGGCAAAAGCATTCCCGAGCCGCATCCTGCATCCAGAACCCTTTCACCTTCCTTTAGCTCCACAAATTTTGCTGTAGTGCGGAGGGAATCTAAATAAGCCTCCGGACTCAGCCAATCGTAAAGCCGGGTCTGAAAACCAATTTGCCAATACCTTTTGTACAGGGATGAAAAAATAATCTAATCTCCGCCTTGTTCAGTACATACAATGACCATATAATGGGGCCTGATTACTTCTGAATTGGATTCTATTATGGCTAAAAAACCTTTCATTAACAAATACGGATTTGTCGAATACCCCTTCTTGCACGACGACCGAAAGGGTAAAAACTGGTGGTTTTTCAACCTGTTGGAGGATCACTTAAAACGGCGTTGCCGAAAAAAACTGGGACCGGACTACACCAAGCAGGATATGCACGAGGAAATGCTGACTTTCCTGCATGATACCAATCTCAAATTTTATGCATTGGTGCCGGTGGGAATGGGAATGGAATTCAAATTGATCGGCAGATACGAAACCAAGGAATTGGTCCACCTGGAAGACCCGGTGCCCTACATCACCGAAAAATATGGCGGAGGCAAGTTCAAAGTCAACATCTATCACGAAGGTACCTTTGCCGGCACGGAGAACTACAAGACCCATGGAGACCCCCATTGGGTCGAAATCCCGGACGACGACCTCGCCTAAAGCCCAATCATGTGAAATTGTAGGCGAAACACCCGCTGGTGCAACGCACCATGTAATGCGGACAGCTTCTACAGGGCTCTTTCGGCTGTGTATCTTCAAACACATGGCCGAGGAATTTAGTGTGCATTTTTTTTACAGCGATATCGTTGACTTCCTTGAATTCCTGAATATTTCCTAATTTGAAATTATGAAATGGAAAACAATTAAAGCAATCTCCCTGGGGATTGACATCCATTGGACTGTCATCGGCGCACCCAAGATACAAATCCTGTTCCTTCCACTTTGTGATTTCCGGAACCGGTTGGTTGGCATGATAAAAAAAACGTTCCACCAGGGGATACTCTTCTTCGGAAATATTGTCCAGCAAACAGGGCGGAAACGAACAATCAAACCGAAAGGTCAACTGTGGTAGCTCCTTAAGCAAATCAATCATTTTTCGTCCCATTCCGGGGTAATCCCTGATCGGCAAAGTCACATTGTCCTGTTCTCCAACGATAGGAAACGCAGGGCTGACCCTGACTTTGTAGTTTTGCTCTTCGGGTAAACCAAGATCCTGATAAATAGCATCGATTTCTCGACACTGAGTCTCCAGGTCCTGATCCACTGAGTACAAATTGATACTGAACATCATGCTGTATCCGTTTTCACTGAGAATCGCTTCTGCCACCTCTCGGCAACGTTCATGATTTCGTTCGCTGATATTTTCCATGGTTTGCCAGTTAAGTAGCACCGAGAATTGAATCTGACGCTGAATACTGCCCTCCGGACCCACCGTTTTTAACAGCAGATCGAGAGTCTTCTCCGGCATCAATCCGTTGGTAAAAACTCCCAGAAAAGTAAAAGGTTGCATGGTGTCCAATGTGCTGGAAAGAATATCATTGAACTGCGGGTGAAGGGTTGGCTCACCACCCATGAAATTGATCAGCGTGACGTTTTTAATCCGGGGCAACATTTCTGTGGAAAAATAATCAAAATCCATGGACTTCCCGGGGGTTTTGACAGTCTCGTCCATGTATTCGTCAGCGAAACAGTAGTTACATTTCAAATTACAATAGCTGTTCAGAATTATATTCATGGATCAATCCCTTTTATTGGTGGAGCCAATCGCACAAAAGTCTGGGAACGAAAAGGCAGGACCCGTTTATCCTTGCAGGAGCAAGTCTAGGCCCGTCTCAGGAGCAGAAATTCAGAAAAGGGACGATACAAAAAGCCTATCAGAATTGACCATTAAGAATTGATTGCACTATATAGGACTTTTCATATATATTGTAGGAAATTTCCGAAACGATTTCCTTTTGCGAGGATTGGGCCACGGACCCGGTTCCTCCCCACCCAAGTAGAAATTAGGCTACCCCAGCCGGCCTCGGCACACCGCGTCAGGCGGATATAACACGGAGATAAAATCAATCCAGTACTAATGATTAATATCCTCCGGTTTCCCATTCGTTCTCCCAGAAATTGACATCCAATAATATGACCGTCCATGCATCCGAGCATGGTCATCAGATTACGGAGGAACCATGCTGGCCTTTGCCAAAGACATCACCCAGAAATCTCCCACCCACCACGATGAAATTAAAAACCCTGAATTAAAAAATTACATGAATTATCAGCGGAAACTCAACCATGTCCGCATCGTTTATTGCTCCCTAAAAAACTCAAAGAATGACCTGGAGGAAAGCCTTCAGATATTCAGGAAAAATGGGGAAAACCTGGAACCTTACATCGAGCAGGCTTTCCCTTTATCCCATCATTTCGCTGATGACAAAACCCTTCTTATTATGCTGAAAAAGCTGGTTAGCGGACATAATGACGATAAACAATGGTACCGGATGAATGACTACTACCACGCATTGGTCCATGATTGCATGAACCGTTTTATACAGAAATACAATCAATGGGTCCGCGATTCCGCCGAAGAAGTCAACGAATACACTTTTGCCAGGGGCGGAGAAATTGATTTTGGAGATTGGGCTTACCTGTATTTTCCACATTTGGATTTTCATATCGGCGCTAAACTGGATTACACCCATTACCCCTTTGCCAAACGCAATAAGACCATTGAAGAAGAAATCGAAAAGATGATTCAAAATAACGAAACCTTTGAATCAGCCCTTAAATCGCTCCGCCAGAAATATGAAATCAATGACACTGCCATCAAGGTGGTTCTGCACCGAAAAATCAGCCGGGAAGATATGGAGTTGTTCCATACGTCCATAAAAAACCCGATTTACGAATTATTGACGCATAGACAGACAGGAAGCTGGGACGCCGTAGATGGCGATACTCTGATGGACCAGGCTTATAATTTCGGCTCTCAGTTGAAAATATGGACCTGGGGAAAGAAAAAGAAGAGAATTAAAACGGAAGAATCGTTTTGATCTTATTCAAAGCGTTTCGTCAGGATTAATGGGTTTCTGAATGGTGGGGATTTTAAACTTGAGGGCCTCGGGAGGTTTGTTGGAACCCTTACCCACCGCTTTCCGGTGCGCATCCTTTTCCAACACTTCGATTCCGACCCGAATCTTTCCCTTGTGCAGACGCACGGGATAAATTTTGGTTTTCATAAAAGGATTCTGCCTGCAAAAACCTGTTTCCAGATCGTATCGCCACTCGTGATTCGGGCAGATAATTACACCTTCCTCGATTCGCCCTTCTCCCAAAGGTGAGCCCTTGTGCAGACATTTGTTGGCAATGGCAAAATATTTGCCCTTGTAGTTGAACAGGGCTATTTCGTCATCCCCCGCGGAAATGATGGCTGATTTCCCTGGCGGAAGTTCTTCCTCATCCATTACCTTGACGTATTTCAGCATAAAAACCTTTTCTATGACCCCTGAACCGCGGATCCGATAATTATTTCTTACGTTGAGCCGCTTCCTGTTCCTTCTTTTCCTTGTCAAAAGCTTTTTTCATTTCCGCTTCCGACAAATACTCGAATTCACAATGTGAAAATATCAGATTAAGTGCCTTCTGTCCCAGGATGCGATTGCTGGTCTGAGTCATATAATCCTGATTCGAAAATAGAGATTTCTTAACAGCCTCCACCGACTTCTTGGTTTCCTCGGCCAGGCGTTTGTACTCGGCTTCCATATCCGATTGAGCCACATGAATATTTTCAGCTTTAGCGATTTCCTCAAGAATCACGTAACCCTTGGTGTTGAATTCCGCGCGTTCACGCCATTCCTTTTCCGCCTGCTCCTGGTTAAAACCTGAATCCTCCAGTTTCATGCCAGACTGTTGAATCTGAAATTTCATACCATCAATCATAAATTTCAATTCCTGCTTGACCAGCGACTCCGGTGGATCCACGTCGTGCTCCTTCACCAGGTAATTGAATATATCCTGTTTAATGCGTAATTCTTCTGTGTTTTCTTTAAAAGCCTGTATACCGGATTTGATCTTTCGGCGGAATGCCTCAACCGATTCTTCACCCTGTTGCTGGACAAAGTCGTCGGTCAACTCCGGCAAATTCTTTTTTTTGATTTCCTTAATGCGCACATGAAACGTTGCCAGGTCATCGGCTTCCTGCTCGGGAGCCCCCGGAATCGGCATACTCACACGCCGCACCTTTTTGTTCCAGTCGAGCGGAAGAGTAACCTTGACCTCAAATTCCTCGCCCACTTTTTTACCAATCAGCTGGTCTTCAAATCCGGCGATCATTTTTCTTTCGCCGACGCACACCGGGTAATCCTTGGCATCGCCGTTTTCCAGCGGTTCACCATTGAGATATCCTTCAAAATCCATAACCAGGTAGTCGTTCAATTGGACTTCATGGCCCTCCCGGTAAATTTCAAACGTCCCGAACGGTTCCAAATGCTTGCGAATGGAAGCTTCAACATCCTGTTCGGTCACTTCAAACAGCGTCTTATTGAATTTCAATCCTTTATATTTTTTGAATTTCACTTCCGGCTTGACGTCTAGCATCACCGAAAAAGAAAAAGGTTTATCTTTTTTGATTTCATTGATAGCGGAATGGTCGATTTCCGGCGGGCCGGCGGGGGTGATACCCGTTTCCATAAGCGCCTTGTCGTAATACTCCTGCATCAGATCCTGCCATAACTGAGACATTGATTCCAGCGGCACCTGTTTTTCGAGAATGTGCTGGGGAATCTTTCCCGGACGAAACCCCGGCATCTTGACCTGCTTGTTAATTTCTTTATAGGCACGACTGACCCTTTGCGCCACTACGTTACCGGGGATTTCAATATCCAGCTTGCGCCGGACGCCTTCCAACTCTTCTACTTTGAATTCCATAATTCGTCTCTTCTCTAAATCAAATTAATCAGGGATCACCGGCGTGCCGTATTTTTCTTCGATCAACTGATCGAGCTCTTCCTTGAGCTTTCCCAGAATCTCATCGTAACCGAACGCCCCGACCTCTTCCGGCCCTTTTTTCAGATTGACGTGGGCCGGCCCGCACCAGAGGCCGAGATCGGCATCATCGGTTTCACCGGGGCCGTTCACCCGGCACCCCATAACGGCGATAGTGATCTTGTATTTCTCGGCGTATGCGGTCATTTTACGCACATCTTGCGCCAAATCCACAAATTTTCCATTCTCGACCCGGGAACAGCTGGGACAGGCAATAATGTTCAGGCCCTCCATAAAGTTCTCGGGTACCGACCTAAACCGCCCTTCCTCAATATCTTGCAGTATGGCGCGCCCTACGGCTATTTCTTCGCCTTTGTCGTCGTCGGGGACAGTCAGGGACACCCGGATGGTATCGCCAATTCCAGCCGGAATCAATTGCTCAAATGCGATGCGGGTTTTAATGACCCCTTCCGGCGGCATGCCCGCTTCTGTGACCCCCAGATGCAGGGGAACATCGGGCCGCTCTGCCGCGAAGCGTTTGTTGGCCTCGATCACTTCCCGGCAATCCGAATCCTTCAGGGAAACACAATAATTCTCAAATCCCAGGTCGTCCAGCAGACGGCAATGGTCCACCGCGCACCGCACCATGGCCTCCAGAGGATCGTTTGGGTACTGGGCCTTGTAATCAGGGTCCACGGAGCCGCAATTGACCCCGATCCGGATCGCACAATCGTTTTCCCGGGCGGCTTTGACGATAAATTCTACCTTTTCCGGAATGGTCAACTCCTTATCAAGGTGGTACAGGTGGCCGGGATTATAGCGGATTTTATTGACATAGGGAGCTACCAGAGGCGCCAGGCGGTAATTCTCCTGTAAATCCACCGAAAATACCGCCTTGGAGGCCTTACGGAGGATTTTCAGGGCCTCTACATCCTGCTTGCTGTCGACGGCAATCCGAATGACATCCGCCCCGGCCTTTTCCAGTATCTGGATTTGACGGGCGGTGGCGTCGATATCCACGGTGCGGGTGGCCGTCATACTTTGTACGGCAATGGGGGAATCTCCTCCAATGGTCAGGGAGCCGATACGAATTTTCCGGGTTTTACGGGGTTTTATTTGGGCGTTCACTGCCGGGTTCTTTCCTTGAAGGGTTGGTATGATGGAGATAAACAATATCAAAAGGTTATCAGAAACCTTCGGCGTTCTCAATGGATTCCTCCACAACGCCAGATCATCGCATTTAATTTTACACCAACCTGCTTCCTTGGAATCGGCAAGTTTTTGATTTATAGTTTTATAACTGGCAGTATCACCTTAATACTCTGACAATATATGCATTGCATTCAATCCCATTCCGTCAGAAACGGGAACCTCAAATCAATCATAGGGAAATTCATGAAAAATCACCTGCTGGTCGTTTGCCTCGCCGCGACACTCATTTTTTCAACACCTTTTTCAGGCCTGGCCGCCAAGGCCTCTCATGGCTTGTCCTTATATGGTCCGCAGGACCTCAAATACAAACCCGGCGAACCCTATCGCTATGGCAATCCCAACGCTCCCAAAGGAGGGTACCTGACATTGAGCGATTTTGGAGCGTTCACCAAATTAAATCCCATGTCCCTGAAAGGAGTCCCGGCTCCTTTTATCGAACTACTGGTATTTCAAACCCCGATGGACGGCTCAGCGGACGATAGTGAGCACTTTTCCCAATACGGCAGTTTGGTGGAACAAGTGGAACTGGCTGATGATCACCTGAGCATGGTTTACCATATCCGCAAAAATGCCAAATTTTCCGACGGCAAGCCGGTAACCGCAGACGATTTTGTGTTTTCGTTCGACCTGATTAAGAACGACCCTGAATTCCATCCTTTTTACAAACACTATTTCGCGGACATTAAAACAGCTGAAAAACTGGACAGCCATCGGGTGAAATACACATTCGCCTTTTATAACCAGGAACTCCCCCTGATTGTCGGTCAAATGTCCATTCTTCCCAAACACATCTACGGCCAGAAAGGGAAGAAGTTCGGCTCGGATTTTGACGACATTGCCGTGGGCAGTGGCCCTTATACGGTAAAGAAGTATGAATTCGGTAAATACATCACTTATCAGCGGAATCCCAACTGGTGGGGCAAGGATCTGGCCATCAACAAAGGCCGCTACAATTTCGACGAAATCACGGCCAAAGTTTATTTGGATCCTGTAGCCATGCGTGAGGCATTTAAGGGTGGGGAATACGACTTCAATCTGGTCAATAGTTCGCGAGACTGGGCACTGGACTACAAGGGGGACTTCGTCAAGAAAGGTTATTATTCAAGGAAAGAGTTTCCTCACACTCGTGTATCCGGCATGCAGGGCTTTGCCATGAATATGCGAAATCCTATTTTTAAATCGCGCAAGATGCGTGCCGCCATTGCCATGGTGATGGACTTCGACTGGAGCAACCAGAATTTGTTCTACAACCAGTACACAAGGAATGATTGTTATTTTGACAATAATCCCGAATTAAAACCTAAAGGCCTGCCCGAGGGCGAAGTCAAGGAATTGCTCCTGCACCTCAGAAAAGAGCATGGAAAAGAATTTGTGCCCAAAACCGTGTTCACCAAACCGGTGGGCGCCCCCGGGCAGGGCATCCCCATCGAAAAAAATATTGCCCTGGCCAACAAACTTCTCGATTCTGAGGGATGGAAACGAGGGGCGGATGGCTTTCGCCAAAAGAAGGGGCAACGTCTGGAATTTGAAATTTTACTGGTTAGCCCCTTATTCCAGAGGATCGTCGAGCCGTTTAAAAATAATTTAAAACAAATCGGGGTTGACCTGACCGACAAACTGGTTCAAGTGGCTCAATACGAAGAACGCCTTCGGGAATTCAAGTACGACATGGTGGTGGCCAATTTCCCCCAATCTCGCTCTCCCGGCAACGAACAGCGCAGTATGTGGACCAGTGAGGCGGTCAAAGTGCCGGGGTCGCGAAACTATATGGGCATAGAAAACCCGGCCGTCGACGAGTTGGTCGATATCATCGTCAAGGCCAAAACCCGCAAGGAACTTGTGAACGCTATTCAGGCCATGGACCGCATTCTGACCCACCAGTTTTACATAGTGCCGCATTGGTACATCGGCTTAGACCGCATTGTGTACTGGAACAAATTTTCGCATCCGAAAATCATTCCCTCCGCCTCCAGCCGTCAGGGACATTTCATGGAGTGGTGGTGGTATGATGAAGCCAAGGCTGAAAAACTGAAAAACGCCATGACTTCCGGCGAGCCGCTTAAGTAATCCCAACAAATCAACTCTATGACTACTTATATCATCCGCCGCCTGTTGTTGATGTTTCCGACCCTGATCGGAATTCTGACGATCACGTTTATCGTCATACAATTCGTACCGGGCGGACCCATCGACCAGATGAAATCCCTGCTCCGCGGTCACTCAGGAGTTTTGGGAGAAGCCGGCGGCGGGGGTGTGGGCGGTATCCAGGGTCTCAAGGCCCAGGAGATGGATCCCAAGTACCTGGAAGAACTCAAAAAAACCTATCACCTCGACCGGCCTCTTTGGGAACGGTACCTGCGCACTTTTATCTGGTATTCGCCAAAAGACTCGAGCCGGCCGTTCACGGAGCGTTTTTTCAACCGGGACAACTGGGACGGATTTCTGGTTTTTAAATTCGGCAACTCGTTTTACCGTAACAAATCGGTACTGGAATTGATTGTCGAAAAACTGCCAGTCTCCGCGTCGCTCGGGATCATCAGTTTTTTCATGACCTATATCATATGCATCACCCTGGGCATCGCCAAGGCGGTCAGAAGCGGTGACCGGTTCGACACGGCTTCCAGCGTCATTGTGTTAATCGGTTACAGCACCCCCGGATTCGTTCTGGGTCTTCTCTTGATTGTATTTTTCGGTCCCGGTGACCGCGCCATCGCTCACATGATTCCTATCGCCGGGCTGACTTCGGTCGGCACCCCCGGTTATGAAGAGTGGACCGCCTGGCAGAAATTCACCGATTATCTGCATCACCTGATCGCGCCGCTGACGTGCTACATCATCGGCGGATTTGCCACGCTGACCATGCTGACCAAGAATGCGATCATCGAAGAGATGCGCAAGCAGTACGTGCTGACCGCCCGCGCCAAGGGTTTGCCCGAGAACAAGATTCTCTACAAGCATATCCTGAAAAATTCCCTGATTCCGCTGATCACCGGATTCCCCATCGCCTTTCTCACCATGTTCTTTTCCGGCTCCCTGCTGATCGAGCAGATATTCACACTGGACGGCCTGGGCCTGCTTTCCTATCAGGCGGTGATACAGAGGGATTATCCCATTGTATTGGGCAGTCTGTTTATTTTCACGCTGTTGTATTTGATTGGCCAGTTATTGACGGATATTTCCTACGTCCTCATCGACCGCCGTATTTCTTTTGAAGAATCGCAGGGATAGTGACCATGGAATTGAATAAAGACCTGCAGATCAAATTTCAAAAATTCAAGAGTGACAAACGGGCACGCTACAGCCTGCTCATTTTGACGGCGCTTTTTTTCCTGGCCCTGCCCGCCGAGTTTCTATGCAACGTGCGGCCCATCCTGCTGGTGGTCGACAGCAAACCATATTTCCCAATACTCTTCACCTACAGCGAGCAGGATTTCGGCGGTCCCCTGCTTTCCGAACCCGATTACAAGTCGGACCGGTTCCTGAGAATCCTCAAGGGAGAATCGCCGGACGCTTCGACAGATATCAACCTGAGCGATTTTGATGAAGGTGATCATTCCAACCTGACGCTGGACCTGGGAGATTTCGATGAAGGAGAAGTAGAGGTTTCATCTGCGCCACTGATTTTAACACTGGAGGACTTTGAGGAAGACGAATCTTTGGCACCCCTCCAGAAGAGGGAAAAAGATATGATTTCAGATACCCCTACCCCAATGTTGAAAGCTCGTGACTACTGGATGCTCTGGCCGCCGGTACGTTATGACTATAAATACATACCCAGCCACAGCACCACCGGCCGGGTTGCTCTGGCGGCTCCCTATGAAACGCTGTCCTCGGACAAAAGCAGATCCATTCCTTCTTCCTGGGAAGACGGACATTATCTGGGCACCGACGACCGCGGACGCGACGTGCTGGCCCGTTTGATTTACGGCTTTCGCATTTCCATGCTCTTCGGCCTGGCCCTGGCGGTGACGGGAACCATTCTCGGTTGCCTGCTGGGCGGCATCCAGGGATTCTTTGGCGGCTGGATTGATTTAATCGGACAGCGCCTGACCGAAATCTGGGGCTCCATCCCGCGCCTTTATATACTGATTATTCTGAGCGCCATGCTCAATCCTTCCGTCTGGCTGTTGTTTTGTATTTTAAATCTGACGGCATGGATGGGAATGGCCGCCTATATTCGCGCCGAATTCTTAAAAGGACGCAACCTGGAATACGTCAAAGCCGCCAAGGCGCTGGGGGTATCCAGTTTCCGCATCATGGCGAAACATATTCTGCCAAATTCCCTGACGCCGGTCATCACCTTCTTTCCATTTGAAGTGACGGCGGGCATTCTGGCCCTGGTGAGTCTCGATTTCCTCAACCTCGGCGTGCCCAGTCCGGCGCCCAGTATTGGCGAACTGCTGTCCCAGGGCAAAACCAACCTGCAGGCGATATGGATACTGGTTCCCACTTTCATTCTATTGACCGGCACCCTGACTTTACTGACCTTCGTCGGTGACGGCATCCGCAACGCATTCGATCCCAGAAAGGCGGCGCACTGATGTTACTGGAAGTCGACAGCCTCAGAACCTATTTTCGGGTAGGCCTCACTCAGGTGGCCCAGGCGGTGGACGGTATTTCCTTCCATTTGGATGAGGGCAAAACCCTGGCACTGGTCGGTGAGTCGGGATGCGGCAAATCGCAGACCGCATTTTCCATCATCCGTCTGATTGCCGAAAACGGGTATCATCCCTCAGGAAAAATTCTTTTCGATCAAAAAAACCTTTCCGAACTATCAGAAGAATCCATGCGCGGAATTCGCGGCAACGATATCGCCATGATCTTTCAGGAACCGATGACCTCCCTCAATCCTCTGTACAGAATCGGCAATCAGTTGGAGGAACCCCTGCGTCAGCACCGCAAGATGCAATCCGGTCCGGCACGCAAGCGGGCTATTGAATTACTGGACCACGTCGGCATTCCCGATCCAGACAAGCGGATCGATAATTTTCCTCATCAGCTGTCCGGCGGCATGAAGCAAAGGGTGATGATCGCCATGGCTCTGGCCTGCCAGCCCAAACTACTCATTGCGGATGAACCCACGACGGCCCTCGATGTCACGATCCAGGCACAGGTCCTGCGATTGATGGCCGACCTGCAAAAAGAAACAGGGATGGCTATTCTGCTCATTACACATGACATGGGCATCGTCAACCAGATGGCGGACGATGTCGCCATCATGTATGCCGGACGCATCGTGGAACAGGGAAGCCGCGACCAGATTTTCAGGAACATGATGCATCCCTACACCCGGCGGCTGTTCGAATCCATCCCCAAACCCGGAGACGAAGCCTACGAGCTCAATACCATTCCCGGCCTGGTTCCACCCGCTACCGATTACGGCGAAGGATGCCTGTTCGCCGATCGGTGTCCGCACACCATGGATGTGTGCCACACCCACGACAGCAAGGTTTATAAAGTCGAACAGGGCCATACCGTCCGCTGTCATTTATTTGAAGGCGGCATGATCCAGACCGCGATCAAGGAGGAACCCAAAACGCCCTCTCCCAAAAAACAAATCGGGCGCGAGCCGTTGATCACCGTCCGCGCATTGAAAACCTGGTTCCCCGTTCGCAAAGGGGTGTTTCGGCGAATTGCCAACTACGTTAAAGCGGTGGACCATGTTGACCTGGACCTGATCCAAGGATCCACGGTGGCATTGGTGGGCGAATCCGGTTGCGGCAAAACCACCCTGGGAGAATCAATCCTGCGCCTCAACCGGGAAGTGAAGGGAACCGTACAGTTCAAACAAACCGACGTGATGAGCCTGCCGACGAGCGAATTGAAACAAATCCGGCGGCACATGCAAATCGTGTTTCAGGACCCCTTTGGATCCCTTTCCCCCCGCCTGCGTGTCCGGGAAATTATAGAGGAAGGATTACAGGTTCATTTCCCGGAGATCACTCCAGATGAAAAGAACAAAAAACTTTCGAAGGTATTACTGGAGGTGGGGTTGGACCCTTCTGTAGCGGACCGGTACCCGCATGAATTTTCAGGAGGTCAGCGGCAACGCATCAGCATTGCCCGGGCGTTGATTCTGGAGCCGGAGTTTCTGGTGCTGGACGAACCAACCAGCGCGCTGGATGTTTCCGTGCAGGCGCAGGTGCTCAACCTGCTGAAGGAACTGCAGGCCAAACATAACCTGACATACCTGTTCATCACACACAATCTGAACGTGGTGCAATATATCTCAGATGAAGTGGCCATTATGTACCTGGGACGCATTGTGGAGTATGCGCCGGCCATAGAATTATTCAGAGATCCCCGGCATCCTTACACCCAATCCCTCCTCAAGGCGGTTCCGTCGCTGGGAGAGCGCAAACCGTTTGAAACAGTTGTCGGGGATGTGCCGTCGCCACTCAACCCGCCGGAAGGTTGCCATTTCCATCCACGGTGCCCCATTTACAGAAACGAACCGGAGGGCTCTCCACTACGGCAGAAATGCAGGAACGAGTATCCGGTGAAAAAAGGCGAAGGAAATGCTTTCGTGGCGTGTCACGCCGTGGACTGAGCGAGTTAATCGTGAAGGCAATGAAAGACTTAACTTGAGCTCTGGCTGGTAACAAAGTAAAACAGCAGGGTTAGTACAGCAAGAATACCTAATGCGGTAAAAACCAGACATATTAAATTCATAGCACTCCTCAAACGGCATTTAGAAAAGGGCGATTTTAACTCATCCTCGTCTCTATATCCAAATTAAAAAAACCGGATAAGACCTAAAACTTTGCCCCTTTCACTTGAATTGTTTATATTATAAGTATCAGTATTTTTTCCGGTTAACCAGCATCAAACCTGTTGATGGAATGATCTGCCGTGCATATTCTTTATCCTTTCGCCAAACGATTTATTGCCGGTGAGGACCGTGAAACCGCGCTCAAAAACATCAAAACCCTTTACGAGCAGGGATTTCTGTGCACAGTGGACGTACTCGGCGAAAGCGTGCATACCGAAGAGCAAGCGGTGGAAGCAAAAAACGAATACCTGGCACTGCTTAAAAGCATAGAAACCTTTCACCGCCCGGTCGACATTTCGGTCAAGGTCAGCGCGCTGGGAATGGACATCGGTTATGACCTATGCAAAAAGAATGTAGAAGAATTGATTGATGCCGTGTTTCATCACACCGTACGTTTCGATATGGAGGGATCGGATTTAACGGATCGAACGTTAAAACTTGGATTAGAACTTCAGAAGACGCATAAAAACCTGGGCCTGGTCCTCCAGGCTTATCTCCGAAGAACGGACCGGGACATTCAATCGGTAATCGACCAGGGAGTCTCCACCCGGCTGTGCAAGGGGGCTTACAAAGAGCAGGAGGATATCGCTTACCAATCGATGGATGAAATCCGTGAAAAGTTTTATAGTCATGCGTGCCGGCTTCTGAAAGAAGGAAACCTGCCCGCCATCGCCACACACGATGAAATACTGATAGAGCAGATCACCACTTTTATCGACAAGGAAAATATCTCCCGGGAATCGTTTTATTTCGAATTGCTGTATGGCGTGCGACGAGATATTCAGCAGGCTCTTCTGAAGAGAGGATATCAAGTCCGCATCTATGTTCCCTACGGCAAAGCCTGGCTTCCCTACACATTGAGGCGGTTGGGAGAAAGAAAAGAAAATATTATTTTTGTGGTAAAAAACCTGATCCAAGAATCCCTGGGCCTGGGCAAAATCAAATAACATTACCTCCTTTGTATCCATCCACAGCCATGATCTTCAAAGTATTAACTATTTATTACAAGCATCGTCGGGGAGGCTTCTGTAAACGTTTTCGCCTGAAGATTGAGGCATACCTTAAAACAGGCTGGCAGGTCCATTACATTGCGGTTGAGCCTTATCCTTATCAGGATAAAAACCTGATTCCGCACATTCTCCCCTGCCCTTTTCAAAAACATTATGGAATATTTTTCTGGGCCTGGTTCTTTTCGATGGCTCCTTTATATGCCCTGCTCCTGGGGTTACGTAACAAGTTTCAACTTATCTCTGCGGCCACTCCGGTCTACGCATGGATCAGCGGTCCGGTTAAATGGTTGCGCAAAGCGCCAATGATAACTCTTTTGTTTACCAAACCCCAATTCACCACCGATTGCCATGACGATTATCGTTCTCTCAAAAATTTTGAAAATATTATGGAACGCTGGGGAGTTCATTGGTCCGACAAGTTGATCGCCAACTCCTTTGCCTGCCGTAAATCCTGGATTCAACGCTATCACTTGAATCCGGATAAGGTTGAAGTGCATACGAATCACATCGATGCGCCTCTTTTCAAAAAGGAGGAACAACGGCAAAAACTGATTCAAGAATTCGATTTACCGCAAGACTCCTTCGTTATCACCAGCACAGGGATTCTGGAGCCACATAAAAACCTGGATTTTTTAATTTCTGCATTTTCGCGTATCCGTTCCACTCGGGCAGTATTGATGTTGATCGGAGGAGGAGAACAACTTCCGCATTTAGAGAAGGAGGCAAAAGTTTTGGGGGTTACAAACAGAGTTATATTTACAGGATGGCGTGATAATGCCCGGGAAATGGTCCAGGGATCCGACCTTTTTGTATTTCCTTCCTTATGGGAAGGAATGTCAGAATCACTTCTCGAGGCCACCACCTGTAAAGTCCCCTGCCTGGTCAGCAACATTCCAGAGAACACAGAGGTCATCCGAAATCCGGAGCAACATTTCAATCCCAACAAACAAGACGAGCTTATTCTGAAATTGAACCGTTGTATAGAAGAACCGGGTTATTATGAAGAATTACTGATACAAACTGAAACAGATGGGAATCGCTTTAAATTCGATTGGGAAAACGAATTTATAGAAAAAATCCGAAAATTTATAGCGGACACGATTTAAACAATTCCAGTGGACCCGGCCTGCTGTTCGGCCCGATAAGAACTGCGTACCAACGGGCCGGATTCGACATGATCGAATCCAAGCTGTTCGCCAATTTGTTTATATTCGTCAAACACTTCAGGAT
>Ga0224501_10000143_pt1 | contig 72233 bp, 62 predicted proteins | sample SF_Oct11_sed_USG_4_FD_169105 | JGI IMG/M metagenome (GOLD analysis project Ga0224501, IMG submission 169105) | Sediment microbial communities from San Francisco Bay, California, United States - SF_Oct11_sed_USGS_8_1 | ecosystem: Environmental > Aquatic > Marine > Sediment | place: USA...
CCCCTTGAAATACACGGAGTATTCCGGCGGAGGCCGTCCTTGCATCTGGCATCGTATCGACCCCGATCATCGGCTCAGCACTCCCGCCGAGCACATCTACCCGAATCGGAGTTGTCAAAAAGCATTCCCAGGGCGCGGCGAAGGCATGTCTGGGCACGCCTGTTTGGTTGCGTTCGCGCAAGCTGCTCGCGTAGCTATCGTTACGTAACGATCGGTTGCTCCAAGTGTCGCGAATCGCAACCCAAAGTTGCTGTTTCCGGTGTGGTTTTTTTCGGCCATCGAGTTGACGCTCAGTCCACAGCGCGCGACTAATACCTACGTTGGAGCCGGGGTTGGTGTCTCCGGTTTCCGCGGGTCGCTGCGAATCCGGTCGGAGGTCTGCACGCGCAGGCCGTTCAGGAGGTCCAGATGAAGATTAGGTGGGTTTTTGCCCAGATGCTTTTGACGCTTGCCCTGGTGCTGGCGCTCGGTTGTGGTTCGGACGGTGACGAGAGCGGCACCGACTTGGTCGATAAGCCCAAGGACGGCGACGCGACCGGCGGCGATGGCGCGTCCGGCGCGAGCGACGCGACGGGCTCGGGCGGCAGCAACGACGCGGCCGGCGGCACCGCCGGTGGTGCCGCTCCTGCCGACTCGGGCGACACGGCCGCCGATGGCAGCGGCGCAGGCCAAGATGCCCTGCCGGCAGACCTGAAAGACATCACCGGTCCGGTCTCCCTGCGCGGCCTGTGCGACCTGAACACGGACTACCCGGGCGACGAAGCCTGTCTGCTCCCGCCCCCCGAGGGCATGGGCATGCAGATCCACATCGGCCCCGAGGACTACGACAACCCCGGCGAGTACCTCTTCCCGGCGGGCAACGAGAGTTCGGAGTGCGTGAACTTCACCACGCCCAATGGCGAGGACATTTACTACCAGGTCTTCGAGCTCAGCGGCCGCTCCGGCACCCACCACATCATCAACACGATGTACATCTCGCCCAACGCTGGCGCCGATGGCGTCTTCTCCGCCTGCCGTGACTTCGGCACCGGAAGCAACGCCGAGATCTTCGACAACCTTCCCGGCGCCGCCAAGCCCTGGATGCCGCTGGGCGAGGTCGCCCCCGAAAACGCAAACCTCGGGCGCCGCATTCCGGCCAACACCGCCTCCCAGGCCGACATGCACTACTTCAACCCGAGCGACGGCCCGATGCTGCGCGAGTTCTGGTTGAACATCTGGTTTGCCGACAAGGACAAGATCACCGACGAGGCCAATCAGATTCGCGGCATGGGTGGCGTGGTCAGCTGGATCTTCGGCATCCAGCCCGGTACCGACACCGCCTACGACTTCAGCTGCCCGATCAACGCGCCAGGGCGCATCATCGCGCTGCTCGGTCACATGCACTCCCACGGCTTCCGCTTTACCGCCTGGCTCAACCGCGGCCGGCCCAACGAGCGCAAGGTCTACGAGGTCTTCGACTATCTGGAGCCCATCGCCTATCCCTACGACAGCGTCACCACCAACCCCGAGTTTGGTGAAGGGATTCCGGGCGCGGTTTCCGGCGTGCTCGACGTCAACGCTGGCGACACGCTCGACTGGGAGTGTCACGTCGTCAACGACCTGGACGTGCCCCTGCGCTACACCAACGAGGTCGTCGCCGGTGAGATGTGCAATATGTGGGGTCAGTCGGTGGGAGTGAAGATCGACTGCCCGGCCCTGTAACCGCGCGCGCAAACAAACGCCGATGGGCCCGGATGGGAAGCCTCCCGCCGGGCCCATTGCAATTCTGATGACGTGACGCTCGGTGCATGGTCGATGCACCGGGGGGGCACCGGGGGGCACCGGGGGGCACCGGGGGGCACCGGCCTCAGCTACTACCGATCCACCTGCACAGCACGGCCGTCACGTTGTCCGGGCCGCCGTTTGCGTTGGCCTTGTCGATCATGGCCTGGGCGGCCTGCTTCAGGTCGCGGTGGCCGAGGGCGATCTCGCGGATCTCTTCGTCACTCGCCGGGCCGGCCAGGCCGTCGGAGCACAGGATGTAGAGGTCGCCGGGGCGCGGGCGGTCGAGGATGGCGTCGACTTTGACGGTTTCCTTCATGCCCAGTGCGCGCACGATGACGTTCTTGTGCGGGAAGTTTTCGATTTCCTCGGGCGTCATCGACTTCATCTTGATGTAGTCGTTGAGCAACGAGTGGTCCTCGGTGAGCTGCTCCAGGCTCTCGCCCCGCAGCCGATAGACCCGGGAGTCGCCCACATGGCCGATCAAGGCTCCGTCGCGCACCGCCAGCAGGCACACCATGGTGGTGCCCATGCCGTGCAAGCGCGATTCGCGCTGGGCCGCTTCGTAGATGCGACGGTTGGCGAGCTTAATGCCGGTGACCAGGCGGTTTTCCTCGTAGCCCCGGGTCTTGTCCATCTTGTAGGGCCAGGTCGCCTCGGGGTCGGCGGAGGTGGCCTGGAAGAACTCGCGCATCGTCTCGATCGCCATTTTGCTGGCGACTTCGCCCGATGAGTGACCGCCCATTCCGTCGGCGACGAGGTAGAGGTTCTCGTCCTCGACGATCGCGTAACTGTCCTCGTTGTGGGTGCGTTTACGGCCGACGTCGGTCATGCCAGCCGTGAGGACGCGCGCCTGTCCAGCCAAGTGGAGATCCTCCAGAAGTGTGCGAAAACGCTATCAGCGCCCGATCGGGGGGTCAACCGAATGGTGGCGTTGTCCGCAGTCACCTGCGGAGGATTTGGCGGTTGACAGCGGGCGGTGATCGGGTACGCCCCAGGCCATGTCCGAGCTGGACGATCCGCACGCAGAGCTGGCTGCCATCGCCGCCGGCGTGCGCCAACACCTGCTGGAGGAGCACGATTTGGGGGGAGCCGGGCTGCCGGCGGTGGCCGTTCCGGCGCCGCCCCGGGCCCAGGCCGCCCCAGCGCGACCACAGGCTTCCCTCGCAGCTGTCACGCCCGCTGGCCCTGCTGCGATTGCGCCCGCTGCCGCTTCCGACAAGGTCGCGCGGCTGCAGCTCCTGGCCGAGCAGGCGGCCAGCTGCGACGCCTGCGCGCTGCACGAAAAGCGCAAGCAGGCGGTCTTCGCCCGCGGCGATCCGAGTTCGCCCCTGGTCTTCGTCGGTGAGGGGCCCGGGCGCGATGAAGATCGCCTGGGCGAGCCCTTCGTGGGCAAGGCCGGGCAGCTGCTCGACCGCATGATCGCGGCCATGGGCTTCGAGCGCGACGCGGTCTACATCTGCAATGTGGTCAAGTGCCGCCCCCCCGACAACCGCACGCCGCGCCCGGAGGAGGCCCTGGCCTGTGCGCGCTTTCTGGTGCCGCAGGTGCAGATCGTGGCCCCGCGCGTGATCGTGGCGCTGGGGCGCTGCGCCGCTGAAAATCTGGGCGTGGCCGAGGCCGCCGGCCCCTGGCGTGGGCGCTGGGGCAGCTTCCAGGGTATCGATGTGATGCCCACCTTCCATCCCGCCTATTTGCTGCGCAGCCCCCAGTACAAGCGCACCGTCTGGGAGGATCTGCAGAAGGTGATGGCCCGCTTCGGCTTTGGGCCCACCCCCGGCGGGGCCGCGTGAGCGCGGCCGCGCGCGTCCAAAGGTGCGGAGCGGGCGCCGCGGGTGGTAGATTTTCCGACGTGCAAGAACAGAAGCCACTGTCGAGCCTCGAAGAGGACGAGCTGGAGCTGGAGCTGCCCCAGGCCGATGGCGGCCTGGACGACGGGCTCGAGGGTCCCGATGGGCTCGAGGGCCCGGACGCGGAAGCAAACCCGGACGCGGGCGCCAGCGGTGACGAGAGCGAGAGCGTCGGGCTCGACGCCGAGGAGGGGCTGGGCGAGCCCATCGAGGCCGAGCTGCAGCTGCGCGACGGCGACGAGGAGACGCGCTGGAGCGAGGGGAGCGAGGCCGCCGGCGAGCTGGATGGCGATGTGGAAGGCGGGGCCGATCCGGAAGCCGAGTACGGTTGGACCGACGGCAACGACACCGTGGACGACGGCGATTTCGACGAGGGCGCCATCGATCTCGATGACGACACCCCGGGCTTTGTCGGCGATTCCGGCGAGGAGGGCTTCGACGACGAGGGCGCGGCCGCCGAGCTGGCTCTGGACCCCCTGCCGCCGCTCGATCCCGATGCGCGCGCCGAGTCCCTGGACGAGCCCGCCAGCGACGAGGAGCGCGAGGCCATGGCCCTGGATCTGCTCGGGGAGTACGCCGACGGCATCGGGGGCGATGACGACGACGAAGCCGGCGAGGCCGCGGGCGATGGCCCATCGGCGCGGGCTGCCCGCGAGCGCCAGATCGATCTGGGCGGGGGCCTCCTGTGCGTGCGCCGTCCCATCGGGGATGCGCGCTGGAAGCGGCTGTGGCGCCACGGTTCGCCGATGGCGGCACTGGCTGCGGCGGCCGATATGGGGCTCGCTTTCTGCGATGGTCTGTGGGCCGCGGGTATCGACGCCGCTCGGCCCCAGCGCTTGAGCTACGACGGGCCCGCGGTCAAGGAGCTGTGCGCCCGGGCCCACGGCGGGCGCGTCTGGCTGGCGCTGGCCACGCACGAGGGCCTGCGCATTTCGCTCGACGGTGGGCGCAGCTTCACGAGCGCTGCCGGTGCCCTGGGAGGCGCCGAGGCCGCGCCCCATCGCGTCGCCATCACCGCCGGCGCGCGCCAACCGCGCATCTGGGCGGCCGAGCCCGCCGGTCAGCTCCACGTGAGCAATGACGGTGGGCGCAGCTTCCAGGCGGTGCAGACGGCGGCGCCGGTCTTGCTGCTTTCCGGCAGCGCCGACGATGGCGGCCTGGTCTACGTGGGCCGCGCGGGTGACGGGCGCGCCTGCGCCGAACGTTGGGATCCGGAGCGCACCGCCTTTGCGCCGCTCGCCCTGCCCGCCGGGGAGGTCGAGCGCGTGCAGCAGCTGCAGCTGGGGTCGGAAGCTCTTTTGCTGTGCCGGCGCGCGCCCGAGCCCCGGGTGCTCGGCGGGCGTCTGGGCGCGCTGGCCCGGGACACGTCCCAGGGGTCCAATGGGGCCAACGGGGCCGACGGGGCCCAGGCATGGAGCGCGCTGGCGGCGGCGGCCTGTCCGCCGATGCTGCTGCTGCGCGAGGGGCGCGAGCTGGCCGCCTATGTCTGTGCCGACAGCGATGAGGGGCCGGTGCTGTTGCGAAAGTCCTTCGCCCCCGGCGCCGCACTCGAGCTGGTGGCGGAGCTACCCGACGACGAGGGCGCTGCGCTGCAGCTGGCCGGCGTCCACGATGGCGGCACCACGACGCTGCAGCTGGGCACCGAGCGCGCCTGGTTTCGGCTGCGGCTGCGCATCGAGGGCTACGTGACGTGAGCGACGCCGCGGGCCCACCGGCGGGAGCCAGTGGCGCTTTTCGCCGCTCGCTGCTGCATCGGGCACTGCACGCAGGGGTGCGCGGCGACGATTTGCCCTCGCTGCGCGAGGCCGTTCAGCTGCCCGAGGACGCCGGCGAGCGCGAGCTGATGGCGGCCATGATGCGCGAGCTTGCGGGGGACCAGGTGGCGAGCGTGGGGCTCGGTGAGGGCGCCGATGCCGAGCGCGTCGACGAGGATGTGAGCCGGGTCATCGATGGCCGAGGTTCGTTTCTGGTGCAGCTGGGCAGCGCCAGTGGTATCGATGTTGAGGCGCTCGACGACCTGCGCACGCTGGGCGCGGTGATGCGCGCCGGGACCCTGCGCCAGCGGCGGGCGGCCGTGCTGCGTATGGGGGAGGTCCTGGCCGGGCCCCAGAGGCTGCCCTCCGACCGCGTGCGCAGCGCCACCGATGTCTTGATCCACCTGCGCAAGTTCTCCCTGGCCTACGAGCTTTCCCAGGTTTGTTCGGGGCTGCCCGGGGCCGATGGCCGGCGGGCGCGGGCCGGGCGCAAGGCCTGGGAACGCTTGGTGGAGGAGCTTCAGGGGCGGGTGCTGGAATTTTGGGATGGGGCGCTGATCGAGGAGCCGGTGGCGGCCCTGCACGGTGACCAGCGCATCCAGCTGCTGGCCCGCACCCGCGACCTGCCGAACCTGATCCTGCGCCATCTCACGGCTGTGCTGGGGGGCTGCGATGGCGTCAGCGACCGCCAGGCGCGGGCCGACCTGGTGGGTGCCCTGCGCGATGCGGCCGACCCGCGCCTGGTGCCGGCCCTGCGGGCGTTGCTCGACGAGTCCAGCAGCGACCTGATGATCCCGGCAGCACGCGCCCTCGGTCGCATCGATGATGCCCGCGTCCACGGTATCCTGCGGGGCGCCTTCGAGGCGGAGGCGGCGCCGGAGCGGCGGCTGGTGTTGGCAGGGGTCCTGGGTATCGCCGGTGATCGCCGCGGGCTGCCGCTGGTGCGCGAGGTGTTGGCTTCGGGCGACGCGCTGCTGCTGCGCTATGCGCTGGAAGCCCTGAGCCACCTGGGTGGCAGCGAGGACGTGCAGGCGGTCAGCGAGCTGCTCGACCACGCCAGCGAGCCGAGCCTGCGCATCGCTGCCGTGGAGGTGCTGGGGCATGTGGGCGACGGGCGGGCGCTTTCGGCGCTGGATGCCCTCGACAAGGGGTTGGCGGCGGGGGCGCCCTCGGCCCTGCGCGCGGAGATCGAGGAGGCGCGGGCGGCGATCCTGGCGCGCCTGGAACTGCTGGGGGAAGAGCCGCCGGCACGCCTGGACGCTGGAATCAGCCTGGATACCACCAAGATGGCGGCCATGGTCCGACGCAAGGACCCGGCGGCCGTGCGCCTACGGGCGCGTTGGTATCAATTGAGCGCCTATCTGTGGACGATTGTGGGCGTGGCGGAACGGGCGGTGGCGGCCTTCGAGGCGGCGGCGGCGCTGCGGCCGGATTGGGCGGCGCCGGTGGTGGCGGCGGCCCTGGCCAACGCCCGGCGCGAGCAGTATCCGCAGGCCCTGGCCCATTTCAGGCGCGCGCTCGAGATCGACCACCGTGCCGTCGAGGAGCACGCCCCGGCCATTCGTCTGCTGGCCCAGAGTTTTCTGCGCCGGGCCGAGGCCGTGGAGCGCAGCGGGCGTGCCGACATCGCCAAGGGCCTGCTCGAAGAGGCGCTTTCGCTGGACCTCCGGCGGGCGCCCAGTGGGCTGCGCTTTGCCCTGGCCGAGCGTCTGGAGCACCTGCAGCGGGCTGGGGGTGACACGTGAGGGCGCTGCGGGAGGCGGCGCGTGCGGCCCATGGGCGGCTTTTGGAGGCCGTCGGGCCGGTCGGCGGGCACATCGAGCGCGTCAGCATCGATGTGGAGCTGGGCGCGGTGCGCGAGATCGTGTCGCTGCGCATGCGCGGCGGGCAGCTGGTGTGGTCCTGCACCTGCGGCGACCTGGAGTGCGAGCACGCGCTGGCGGCGCTGGCGTTTTTGACCGACGCCGAGCCCGATGCCATGACCCTCGGAGCGGTGACGGCGGTGGACACGCCGGCGTCGCGGCGCAGCCTGGCGCCCGGCGAGGGGCGCACGGTGGAGGTTTCCGACCAGGCCCCGGCGGCCGACCGCGCCGGGCTGCGCGCGGCGCTCGAGCTGGTGGTGACGGCGGTGTGGCGCTCGGGGGTGGAGGCGGGCCTTTCGGCCAGCGTCGTCGAGGCCATCGAAGAGCTGGCGGCGGCCGCCCCGAGGCCGCTGCCCCTGGGCATCAGCCGCTGGCTCGGAAGGTTGCGGGAGGCGCTCGACGGTCGCGACGTGGACGCGGTGGCGCGGGTGCTCGATGGGGCGTTGCGCGTCATCGGGGATCTGGGGGCGACCGCCCCCGACGCCGAGGCGCGGCGGCGGCTGCGCTCCTGGATGGGTGCCCTGGGCGACGACCCCGAAGGCCTGGAGCGCCGCAGTGACGTGACCCTGATCGAGCTGGCGCGCGAGCGGCTCGCGGGCATCGAGCGCGGCGCCCTGGAGCGGCGCTATCTGGTGGACCTGGCCGATGGCGAGGTCTACCGCGAGGATCTTTCGCCCAGCGCCGCCACGGCATCGCTCGGCCCCTGTCCGCGGCTTTTGCAGGTGGGGCTTTCGACCGTGGAGCAGGGGGCGGCGCCGCGGCGCATCCGGCTGCTGCAGTACGCCATCACGCCCGAAATCGATGCCGCGCGCTGGAACGAGCTGTCGCAGTGGGCCAGCCGCAGCTTCGAGCCGCTGGTGGAGCGCTACCGGCATGCCATCGGTTCGTTTCCGGGCCTGGCCGAGCCCTTTGCCCTGGTGGCGCCCGAGCGCGTTTCGCTACAGGGGGAGCTGACGCTGCTGGACGAGGCGGCCCGGCCGCTGCCGCTGTGGCTGTCCAGGGAGCACGGCAGCGTGGAGTTGTTGCGGCGGCTCTTGGGGCAGTCGGAGATCGTCTGGGTCGCCGGGCGCCTGCTCGACCGCCGCGGTCAGCTCTGCATGAAGCCCCTGAGCGTGGCCACCGGCCGCGCCGATGGGCTTTGCTTCAATCACCTGTAGATCACACGCGGGCTCAAACGCCCCTTCAAACGCTGCGGTCCGACAACAGATGGCAGAGGCGGAGCGAACAGTTCCGCAGAAGGAGGCGAAAGCCATGTTCGGATTCATCTATGGTATCCTGTCCTACCTGGTCTTTTTGGGGGTGTATCTGGGGTTGGCCCTGTTTAGCGATGGGCTCTTGCTGCCCAAGACGGTCGATAGCGGCGAGCCGGGGTCCTTCGGGTTGGCGCTGGCGATCAACGTGGGGTTATTGCTGGTCTGGGGGCTGCAACACTCGGTCATGGCGCGCCAGAGCTTCAAGGATCGGCTGACCCGCGTGTTGCCCGCACACCTGGAGCGCTCGACCTACATGCTGGTCTCCTCGGCCGCGCTTTTGCTGTTGATGGTTGCCTGGCAGCCCATGGCCGGCGTGGTGTGGCACGTGGAATCGACGCCGTTGGCGAGCGCCCTGTGGGCCCTGGGAGCGCTGGGCTGGGTGGTGGTGCCGGTTGCCAGCCTGATGATCGATCACTTCGACCTCTTCGGGCTCAAGCAGACCTTCATGCACTGGCGCAAGCGCAGCTACGATGCGCCGAGTTTTCGCGCGCCGTGGCTCTATCGCTACATGCGGCACCCGATGATGTGCGCGTTTTTCGTCGCCTTCTGGGCCACCCCCCACATGAGCGTCAGCCACCTGGTGTTGTCTCTGGGCATGAGCCTTTACATCTACATCGGCGTGCATTTCGAGGAGCGCAGCCTGGTTCGGCAGTTGGGGCAGGCCTACGTGGACTACCAGGCCCGGACCCCGAAGTTCCTGCCCAAGTTGGGCGGAGCCCAGGCGCCTGCCAGCGCCACCGCCGATGCTTGATGGCTCCGGCGGGCTGCCGCCCCTGGGCGGCGCCGTCCAGGCCGAGGGCTATGAGCCAAGTGGCACCCGTGTCACGCTCGAGAGCACTGGCATGGGCAAGCTCGTGAGATTGCTGGGAGCGCCGCGCGTGGTCGGCGGTGACCAGTCGCTGCAACCCCGCGGGCGCAAGTCCTGGGCGCTGCTGGCGCGCCTGGCCCTGGCCTCGCGGCCGCTGTCGCGCGAGGAACTCGCCCAGATGCTCTTCTGCCAGGCGGCGCGGCCGGCCAACGCCCTGCGCTGGGCGCTGGCCGACCTGCGCCGCAGCCTGGAGCGCCCGGATCTGCTCAAAGGCGATCCGCTCGAGCTGCGGCCCGACGCGCAGCTGGACATCGACGTGCTGCACGTGGACGGGCAGCAGGCGCTGCACATGCCCGAGCTCGATGCGGAGCTGCTCAGCGGCATGGAGCCCGAGGACTGTCCGGAATTTTCGTTTTGGCTGACAGTTGAGCGCCATCGCCTGGGGGCGCGGCTCGAGGACAGCCTGCGCGAGGGGGCGCTGCGGCGGGCTGCCCGCGGCGACTGGGGGGGCGCCCTGCAGCTGGCGGGTCGCGCCGTGAGCAAGAATGCCCTCAGCGAGCCGCTGCAGGAACTCTTCATTCGCTGCCTGGCCATGAGTGGCGATCGCCGTGGCGCGCTGGCCCAGGCGCAGCGCGTCGAAGAGCTATTTCTCAAGGAGCTGGGCGCCAAACCCTCGGTGACGCTGCGCATGGCCGCAGGCAACCGGGCCGAGGTCGGTGGTACGCCGCCAGCGAGTGGCCGGGCCGCGGTGCGTTCGCTGCTGGAGGCGGGCCAGGCCGCGGTGGACGCCGGGGCTGTCGATGCCGGCCTCGACACCCTGCGCCGGGCCCTGGGGGAGGCCAAGCGCCACGCCGATCCGGTGCTGGGCAGTCGCTGTGCGCTGGCGCTGGGTAGTGCGCTGGTCCATGCCGTGCGCGGGCGCGACGAGGAGGGGGCGGCGTTGCTGCACGAGGCCCTGGTGCAGGCGCGTAGCGGCGAGCAGCCGATGCTGGCGGCCCATGCCCTGCGCGAGCTGGGCTACGTGGATGTGCAGGCCGGGCGGCGGCGCCAGGCCGCGCGCTCGCTCGACGAAGCCAGTGCCTTGGCCGCCGGCGATGATGCGGCCCTGTGCGCGATCCTGGGCGTGCGCGGCATGAGCCTGTCGGACTTCGGCGCCTACGGGGAAGCCGCCGAGGTGCTGCAGGAGTCGGTCGACCGCGCCATGCTCTGCGAACGGCGCCGGCAGGCGGCCTGGTCGCTGTCGCTGCTGGGGCGGCTGCATCTGCTGCGCGACGAGCTGGAGCAGGCGCGGGGATTTCTCGAGCGCTCCAACGAGCTGGCCCAGAGCGAGCGCTGGACGGCGTTCGCGCCCTGGCCCCAGACGCTGTCGGCCGAGCTTTTGATGCGACGGGCCTCGCGCGATCGGGATGCCATCGCCGAGTCCCTGCAGGGCACCTTCGCCCTGGCCTGCCAGGTGGCCGATCCCTGCTGGGAAGGGGTGAGCGCCCGGGCCATCGCGCTGCTGTCGTCCCAGGCGGGCGATCGCGATGAGGCCCGCCACTGGATGCATGAGGCCGATACGCGCGCCAATCGCGTCGTCGATCTCTACGTCTGGGTGCAGGCCTACGTGCTGGAGGGGCAGTGCCAGCTGCTGCTGCTCGAGGGGCGCGAAGCGGAGCTGGCCGAGCGTGCTGCGCGTTTGGCGGAGCTGTCGGCGCGCACCGAGCAGCGCGAGCACCTGGTACGGGCCCTTTCGTACCAGGGCAGGGCAGGCAATCCCACCGCCCGCATCCAGGCCCAGGCGGTGGCGCGCGAGGTGGACAATCCGGCGCTGCACGGCTGGCTCGAGCAGTAGAGCGTCGACCGGTTTGAACCCAATGAAGTGGGGGTGCTCTCGCACCGCTCGATGCTCTACCATCGGTGTCGAGGGAGCATCGTGTTTCGCTATTTCGGCTACGGCTCGAACATGGACATCACGTCCTTGCGCGCCAAGGGAGTCGAGCCGCGCAGCTCCGAGCGGGCCGTGCTGCGCGGCTACCGGCTGCGCTTCAATGTCCACCACTTCTTTCGGCATGAGGGTGGCGTGGGCAACGTGGAGCCCTCGGGGGAGCGGGCCCATCGGGTGCTCGGCGTGGTCCACGAGTGTGAAGATGCGCACCTTTCGCTGCTCGACGCGGCCGAGGCCTACGGACATGGTTACGACCGCGAGGAGGTGATCGTGGAGACCAGCGCCGGTCCCATCTCGGCCATCGCCTATGTGGGCATTCCGTCGTTTCTGGACGAGCGCTGCCTGCCCACACGGCGCTACCTGAACATCATGATCAAGGGGGCCGTCAACGCGGGCCTGGATGCGAGCTACATCGAGGAGCTGCGGCGCCATCCGCTGCATGCCAGCCGCGACTACCCGCCCTTTGTCCCGCCCGCCGGCGTCTTCCCGCGCTTCACCGCGGCGACCCTGGCCGACCATCCGCGTTGCACCTCGCTATGGGGCTCGGTCTTCGACATGAGCGGCGCCCGCTGGCAGCACGATTTTCTCAAGGGCTTCTTTGGCGGCAAGGACATGACGCTCTTTCATCTCAAGCGCCTGGACACCAGCGATGGGCGCGAGAGCATCGAAGACATCAAGCGCGGGCGCCTCTCGGAGGTCCAGCGCCGGTGCTTGACCGCGTTTCTTCACGAATACGATCACGAATACGAGTACGTCGGGCACTTTGACTACGAGTGAGTCGCGCTGACGATCCAGGAGGCCGAGCCGAGCTGTATGCCCTCGGGGCCCAGGTGCTGGGCGAAGAGCTCGGCCAGCCCTGCGCGCACCCGCGCGCGGCCGTCGGCGTCGTCGAAGAAGCGCACGATCTCGCCGGCGGGGCCCAGATCCAGCGCGAAGTCGGTGGCCTGCTCGACGCTGTCGCCGATGTTCACGTCGCAGCGGACTTCCTGTAGCTCGATGTTGCCGAAGCCGGCGGCGCCCAGCAGGGCGTGCACGGTGTCCGGGCTGGCCAGGGAGAAGGGGCCGGGGCCGCAGCTGGGGGCGTCTTCGGGGACCGCGCCGAGGGTCCGTTCGGCAACGCCCTTGGCCAGCCCCAGCCAGTCGTTGTGCGAGAGCGAGCGCCAGACGCTCATCAGCAGCCGACCGCCAGGATGCAGGGCGCCGCGGAGGTTGCGAAAGGCGGCGCCCGGCTGCTCGAAGAACATGGTGCCGAACTGGGAAAAACAGAGGTCGAAGCTGGGTCCGAAGGCGTGGCGGCCGGCGTCGAGCTCTGCGAAGGCCACATTGCTGTAGCCGCTTTGGGTCAGGTCCTGGCGGGCGAGCTCCAGGAAGCTCGCGGAGCCGTCCACGCCGAGCACGCGGCCCCTGGGTCCGACGCGGGCGGCCAGCAGCAGGGCGCTTTCGCCGGTGCCGGTGCCCACGTCGAGCACCCGCTCGCCGCGGGCTGGCGGCGCGTATTCCATGGCCGCGAGACCATGGGCTGTGGTGGCTGCGACCATCAACTGTCGGTGGCGCAGGTACTTGGGCGCGACGATGCGCTCCCAGACCTCGAGCGGGTCGGCGTCCTGTGACACGGAAACCGGAAGGACTGTGCTTGGCGTGGTGAAAGGGGGCATGGACAGGTCTTGCATGGGAGTCTCTCTGTAGCTTCGGGCGCACCTCGCCGGCCGACCCGCAATGGATCGCCAGTTCCCCCGCCGGCGTGTGCAGTGGTTCCTCAGCGCCAGTGCGCCGGGAACGTCTTGTCGAAGTAGGGCTGGCTCTCCACCCGCTTCATCAGGGCGCGCAGGCCCGGACCCACTTCCCTGGTCAGAGCCAGGCTCTCGCGGCGCCGCTCGTAGCGCGGAAGGTGGGCGAGCATGGGATACAGGCACAGCTCGGCGGCGCCGAATTCGCCGGACACGAAGCTGTCGCCCTGAACCAGGCTCTCGAAATGGGCCAACTCCTTGCTCAGGCCCGCCCGGCCCTCGGTCATGGCCTGCTCGTCCCAGTCGGCTTCGTTCGGTTTGAAATAGACGTTTTCGAAGATCTGGGTCATGGGGGGCAGCCAGTAGTTGTCGATCTCGCAGATCACGCGGCGCGCGACGGCCCGTTTTTGGGGATCGCCGGGGTAGAGCCTGGTGCTGTCTGCGTAGCGGTCCTCCAGGTACTCGAGGATGGCGAGCGACTCGTAGAGCGTGAAGTCGCCGTCTTTCAGCACGGGTACCTTGCCGCGGGGGTTGATGGCTCGGTAGGCGTCGCTGCGCAGCTCGCCGCCGCCGAAGTCGACCTTGTGCAGCTCGTAGTCGAGCCCCTTGTGTTCGAGCAGCAGTTGTACGCGCCAGGCGTAGGGGGATCCGGGCAGTCCGTAGAGGGTCAGGGCCATTGGAGTCTCCTGCAGGTAGCGGGTTTTGCGGCGGGGTGCCGACTTGCTTCAATCTGACCGACGGGCGTTTGAGAGGGCGTTTGAAGCGGCGCTAGATCGTCGCTCCGGGATCATACGCGGGGGCGCAGCCTCGGCGGGCACCCGATGAATGCCGCAAGGTTGGGGGAGGGGCGGGCCCATGGCGGTAGCACTGCCGGCGGGATACAAGGCGGGGGTGCAGAGGGATCGCGCCGTTGACTGGGCCCGTGGCGTGGCGGCGCTGGCGATGATCGAGGGCCATGCCACCCACGGCTGGGCCAGCGAGGCGGCGCGGCAGTCGGCGGCCTACGGCGTGACGCGCCTGGTGGCGACCAGTCCGCTGCCGGCTTTTATGCTGCTGGCCGGCATGGCCCTGCGGCTGCGCGTGGGTGCCGCCGAGGCGCGTGGCGAGGGGGCTTCGGCGCTGCGGCGGAGCATCGCGCGCCGGGGCATGACGGTGCTGCTTTGGGGCTATGCCTCGAGCGTCCTGTACGCGCTGCTCGACGGGCATCAGGGGCTGCGCACGCTGCTGCGGGCCGACGTGCTGCACGTGATCGGGCTGTCGATCGCAAGCGTGGCCTGGCTGTGCGTGGCCGGCGGCGCTGGCGTCTGTGCTGCCGCCGCCACGCGTCGCGCCCTGTGGCTCAGCCTGGCGGTGATGGTGCTGTCGCCCCTCTATTACGGGCTCGGTGTTGGGCCGGCCGAAGGCAGTGCCCTGGGCTACCTACTGGCGCCGCTCATACGCGTGCCGGGCGTGACGATCTTTCCGCTCCTGCCGATGCTGGTCTGGACCACGCTCGGCTTTGCGGTCGGCGATGTGCTCGCGCGCGCCCGGCAGCGCCACTCGCTGGAGCGCGTGTATGGGTCGCTCGCCGCGCTCGCGCTTGCGGTGGCCATTTGCTGTCAATGGCTACAGCGTTGGCTGCTCGGGGACGGTGGCGTGCTGGACTACGTGCATCCGGCGGCCATCCCTAATGCCGTGGGCTACGCCGCGCGCGGGCTTGTGCTGATCGGCGTCGGACCGCTGCTCGTGGCGCGCCTTCCGGCGGGCGTCCAGGACCGCGTGACGCGGCTGGGTCAGGCGTCGCTGGTGGCCTACATCGTGCACATTCCCTTTTGCTACGGGCTGCCCTCGCGGCCCCTGAAGGGGAGCCTCGGGATGCTCGAGTGCGTGCCGTGGGTGCTGTCGCTGTGGCTGCTGAGCTACGCTGCGATTGCCGTGGTGGAGCGGGTGGGGCAGCGCGGACGCGAGCTGAGGCAGCTTCGGGGGCCGGCACATTCGTAGGGATAGGTCGGTTCGAATGTTTCCTTGAAGTAAGGACACATCGAGCTGGATGCGGGCACGGTGCGCGTGGTGCCGTTTTGGATGTGGAGCTTGGAAATTGACTGAGAGTTTGTGCGTCGACGGCCGGCAGCGCCTGGTGCACTGCCGGCCGTCGTGGTGATCGCAGCGTACCGTTAGCGGGAGGCCCGTCGGCGCCGCAGGCTTAGGCCCAGCAGCGAGGCGGGCAGCAGCCAGGCGGCGTCGTTGGAGCCGCTTGCTGAGCCGGGGGTGCTGAGCGAGCACTTGCCGCGCAAGAGATCCAGCAGCCGCGACCCGTGGCCGTCGTGGTCACCGTCGTCGCCGCTCTCATCACCGTCGTTGGTGTCGCCGGGCTCGGTGGGGGCCGGGTCGTCGCCGGAGCGGCCGCCGCTGCCATCGGAGCCTCCGCTGTCGCCGGTGCCGGTTCCGCCGCCGGGATAGGGGACACCGCCGGGGCCGCCGCCGCCGGGGTAGCCCACGGGCGCGCAGAGTCGGGCGGGGTCGGCCGGCTCTTCGACGCACTCGTAGTCGCCGGGGTCGGGCTCGCTGGTGCCGGCGTCTGCGGGCGTGGCCACCGGATCGTCGCTGCTGTCGGTGCCACCGCTACCAGCTGCGCCCGTCTCTCCCGGCGTCGCCGCGCCGCCGCCGCTGCAGCTCCAGCTCGAGGGCTGGTCCTGACAGCTCAGGTCCCCGGGGCAGTCGGCGTCGGTATCGCAGGCGATCTCGAGCAGCTGGCAGTAGTAGTAGCCGCTGGCCTCTTCGTAGCAGCTGGGCTCCGACGCGACGCCACCGTCGGCGACCTCGCCGGTGGCCGGGTCGCGTTCGATGGTTTCGCTGTCGTCGCAGATCCAGTAGTTCTCCTGCAGGCACTCGAAGCCCTCGCCGCAGTCGGCGCTCTCGGTGCAGGGCAGCCGGTAGCGCTCGGTGCAGTAGCTCTGGCTGGTCTCGGTGCAGCTCGGCTCGGCCGGCTCGCAGGGGCCATCGGGCGAACACGGTTCATCGAAGACCGGCTCGCAGTCGTAATAGGTCTCCTCGTGGCAGACCATGGAGTCGGGGCAGTCGGCCTGGCTGGCGCAGGCCGCGCGCGTGCACTGGTAGAAGGTTTCGGTCTCGCAGATCGGTTCGGGGCAGTCGCCTTCGGGGGTGCAGGGGCCCGAGGAGCAATAGCCGGTTTCATAGCTCTCGCATTGGTAGCCGGCGGGGCATTCGCCGGCCAGGTCGCCACCGCATTCCTGGGCGCGGGCGGCGTCGGGGGCGGCGGACCAAAGCCCGAGCGCGAGCAGCAGGCCGAGGCCCGTGTGCTCAAAGACTCGGCCCACGGGGGCCGCGTTGAAGTTCTTCGTCATCGTTCCTCTCCCGGATGGTGCGTCCTCTCCGACGCAGTGTTGGAACTACATGTCTGGAGAAAGCAGGAAACGTGCCAGTAAGTGGGAGTGTGGGGGCGGAGGTGTTCCAGAGGCGGAAACGCCAGGATTTGGGGAGATCGCTGCGCCTACGGGAAGGGGGCGGCGAATTACCTGCGCGTCATTTTGTCGGGGCTTGGCACGCTTTGGCACGGTGGTCATTTGTCGCCGGTCGTCGGCCATGACCCCGGGTGGGGACGCTTCCCCCGTGATGGTCATGTGGCGTCGGAACTTTCCGCCCATGACGTTGTCCCACGCGCGTGCTCCCCATCACGCGCAGCCTTGCCGATCCTGTCGCGCTGACCGACTGGGTTGGCCAACGCTACCCGCGGCTATTGGCGACCCGCTGCCGGCTGCAGAGGTTTGGCTTTCACGACACCTATCGGATCGAGGGGGAGGCCGGGACGTTCTTCCTGCGGCTGTACGCACCCGATCGGCGGGACCCGGCCGACATTGGTTATGAACTCGATCTGGTGGAGCATCTGGCCCAACGCGGCGTTGGCGCGGCCCGGGCCCTGCTCGACCGCGACGGGCAACGTCTGCATCGACTGGTGTTGCCGGAGGGAGAGCGCTTCGCGGTGATCTTCGAACAAGCTCCGGGTGAATCCCTGCGAGGGATTCCGGACGAGTCGGACTGCCGCCGCTTCGGAGCTGCGATTGCGGATTTGCATGCGGCTTCGGATGACTTCGACGCCCACACGGTTCACGCGCGTCCGGTCCGCGATCTGCGCTTTCTGCTGGATGGGCCGCTCGGCTACCTGGAAACTCACGCCTTGGACTTGGTCGACCTGTCGGCGCTGCGCCGCGACGCCGATGCGGTGCGGAGCCGCCTCGAGCCCCACCTACAGCAGCTGGACGTTGGGGTCGTGCACATGGATGCGCACGTGGGCAACTACGCCGTGACCGATGCCACGTTGACCTTCTTCGACTTCGATTTTGCAGGGACCGGATTCCGCATCGTCGACCTGCTCGAGCCCCATTATCACGCGATCGAGCGCGGCAACCCCGCGCTTTGGCAGGCGGCGGTGGACGCTTATCGCTCGCGTCGCCGGCTGTCCGATCTCGACGTGTTGATGAGCGATGTCCTTTTGGCGGCCATGTTGATGTGGGCGCTCGAGATCAACCTTCACCGCGGTCGCAGCATCGGCCTGGAGTTTGCGGACCTGCCCAGACGCGTGAAGCGTTTCCACCGTGCCGTGCAGCGGTTGTCGCAGCTGTGAGCTGCCGGCGGGGACCTCAGCAACAGTTGTAGCGCAATAGCTCCCAGCGGCCGTCGCGGGCGGACCACTCGGTGACGCTGGCGTTTGCGGGATCCAGGCGTGCGCGCTTTGCGGTGGTCGAGACACCGAGCAGCTGCAGCATGGAGGCGACGATGAAGCCGGCGTGGGTGACGGCGATCAGCGTTTGTCCCGCGTGCTGAGCGGCCAGCCGCAGTAGCGTTTGCTCTACGCGCTCGGAGAACAGCTCGAAGGATTCCGGGGCCGTGCTCTGCCGCTCGAGTCCGTCGTTCATCTCGCGCAGGGCGGGATCGACAGCGATCGCGTTGGCCGCCACCATCGGCAGCAGCAACTCGGCGCTTCGCATGGCGCGCGGCAGCGGGCTCGACAGTAGCTGCGAGCAGCTGGCGAACGCTTCACTGCGCCGCAGCTGCTCGGCCAGTTCCCGCACCTGTCGGCGTCCACGCGTGGTCAGACCGCGGTCGGCGAAGGGCGCGTGGTCCGAATGGCCGTGGCGGATGAGAAGTAGGCGCATGGTGCTCTTCACCTACGCGGGTTCGGCCAGCACCAGGGTGCCGATGCGTTTGCCAAATTCGGGGGAGCGAATGCCGTTTTGGGCTGCGAGCCGGTCGATGATAGCAGAGGTCGTGGTGCCCGGCGCCGGCACGCGCGCAGGCGAGACGATCGTCACTGGGGCGCACTGGGATACGGCCCCGGGCACGCCCGGCGCCAACGACAACGACAGCGGTGTGGCGATGCTGCTCGAGCTGGCGCGGGCGCTTGGGCTCGAGCGAAACAGTCGCACCCTGCGCCACCGTAACGGCACGCTGACCCCGCTCTCCCTCGCGATTTTGCGGCGTTTTCAAACCGGTCGACGCCCTACGCCGCCGAGTGTCGGGCCATGGAGGCCGAGGTGTGGGCGGCGCGCTCGCGCTCAGCGAAGCGGGCTCTGGGCAGCCTCAGCCGCACCGTGGTTCCCCCGCCTTCGGTACTCTCGATGTCGATGCTGCCGCCCAGGGCTTCGGTGGCCTCTCGGACGGCCGCCATGCCGACGCCCCGTCCCGAGATGCCTGAGGCTTCGCTGCGCGTGCTCACGCCGTCACTGAGTACGAAGTCCACAAGCTCGCGCTCGCTCGGGGTGCGGCCATGGCGCGTCCGGTAGGCGCTCCGAAGGCAGGTCCAATCCACGCCCGGGCCGTCGTCGCTGAACTCGAAGATATAGTCGCAGGCGGTCTCGCGTGCGCTGAAGTGGAGCCGCGCGACGGTCGGCTTGCCCGCCACCATGCGCCGTTCGGGCTCTTCGATGCCGTGATCGGCCAGGTTGCGCGCCAGGTGGGCCAGGCTCGACCACAGGGGGCGCAGCTCGCGCTCGGGCAGCCGCAGTCCGTTCGCGTCGATGGCGACCGTGGGCGCGGGCTTGCCCAGCTGTTCGGCCAACCGCCGCGTGCGCGCCGCCAGTGAATTCAGGCTCCGCTGGACCGGAAGGTGCTGCCAACACCGCATCTGTGCTTGCAGCTGCTCGTGTGCCTCGCCTGCGGCCAGGCGCTCGAAGAATGATCGGTACTCGGCCCGGTCGAGCACGATGTCGCCGTCGCCCTGATCCAGGTATGCCGCCAGAGAGTTGGATAGCCGCTGCCAGGCGGCGCGCAGGCGTTCGACTTCGTCGGGCAAAAGTGCGGTGGCGCGCTCGGCCATGGCAGACTCGATCGCCTGACACTCGCGCGCCACCGATTCCAGACCGAATAGGGAGCAGTTGCCCTTGAGGGTGTGCACCTGGCGCATCGCGGTGTTGCGGTCGAGATCGCTCGACAGCCGGCCGATGAGCGCGTGCCCATCGGCAAAAAAGCTTCGCAGGGCATCGGGCTGGGACATGAGCGTGTCCAGCGCTTGCAGCTTCTCGCGCTGCTCACGCTCGCGCACCTCGGTCTCGATCAGCTCGCTGACATCGCTAATGACCAGAATCACCTGTGACAGTTGCCCGTGCGCGTCGTCCACCACCCGGTACTCGAAGTCCAGCACGCGCGCGCCGGCCGTAACGCGCCGGGGCATCTGCTCGAGGCAGAGCTCCCGTGGCAACACGTCGGCGACCAGCTCCTGCCAGCCCAGATCGAACCACTCGGCCCGCTCCGCATGGGTTCTGGCGAGGTAGTCGGCGAAGGTGGCTCCTGCCGGCGGTGTGCCCAACCATGTTTCTACGACGGCCGAGTGCTCGGCGACCATGCGCTGATCGGGGCCCAGCGTGACGAAGCCTTGACCGATGTGGTCCATCACGCGCTGCATGTCGGCGTTGCGGCGTTCGATTTGTGCCTGGCGCGTTCGCACGGCTTCGGCCATGCGGGAAAAGGAGGCCATCAACTCGCCGATTTCGTCGCCACCTCCATCGTCGTGGACCAGCTGTTCACCGCGCTCGAGCCGTTTTGTGGCGTCGGTGAGGTGCTCGATGCGGTGGACGACCACGCGCTGGGCAAACCAGCCGAGGAGCAAGACGAGCCCGGCTGCGATGGCGAGTGATCCGCGCTGAATGCGCTGTCGGGTGTGCTCGAGCGCTTTCATCGGCTCGGCCAGCGACAACACCAACATGACTTTGCCGATGGTCTCGTCGCCGACGCCGACGACGTCGGTGACAAGGCGCAGGTCTTCCGTAGTCTCGGTCAGCGGTGCCGCCGGCGGTCGGGCGTGGAGCTGGCGGTAATGCGGCGCCCGATAGGTCGCCATCGGGGGGCGCCCCGTCGAGGCATCGCGCTCGGACCAGACGGCCGCATACAGCACCGGTCCCGCTGCGCTCAGGTTATCCAGGGTGTCGCCGGTCAGCTCCACATCCTCGAAGAGCATCGGTGCCCCCACGTTCTGCGCCAGCAGGTCGACCATCATGCGTCCGCTGGCGACGCTGCTGCGCAGCACTTCCCGGCGCTGCATGTCGACGAGAACTTGAGCAAGCACGAGCGCGACCAGGGCCAGCGGTATCATGATCGCCAGAACCAGCTTCGCAAACAGCGGCAGCGCGCGCCGCGGCGCGCGGCTCGGGGGGCTGCCCCGTTCTGGACTCTCGCTGCTGGCGTCGGATTCCACGGGTTTTGCTCGGACCGATTCGAATCATAGGAAACGGTCGATAACCGCAATGCTGTAGCTCCGGCGGCGCGCGCTTGGCCGCTTCGGCCCTGCGGGCGCCGGCCAGGCTGATCGGGTGGCTCAAGTGCGTGGCTGGAGCGGCCGTATTCATCCGGGTAGGTCGACGTGTCCCCACGGAGGTCGAGGCTGCCGGGCCGAGGCCAAGCCGAGCGAGCCCGGGGCCCTCGCCGACGACCCGACCTGGGGGCGAGGGTGAGTGGCCCGTGTGGGTCGCAGCGCCGAATGCCGCAAGTCGAGACCCGAAGCCCATCGGAACCCCCATGATCGCCATCGATGCCGCCACTACCGGACGATTCGACGCGAGGTGGGGCAAGGCGGCAGGGTTGGTGGCGCGCGCGACGCGTGGGGTTGTCTTCCTGGCCGTCGCAGCCTGTGCCTTGCCGTCGCTGGCCCAGCCGGCTCCGGACCCCAACACCCCCGTGCGTGAGGCCGATGCTGAAGCGGCGCAGTCCGAATCCGACGCGGCCGGGGAGGATGCCTACGGTACGCCGGGCTCGGCGACTGGGTCCGAAAACGATAGCTATGGTCCGGTCCCGGCTGGGGGTTGGCAGTCGACGACGACTTCTGGGGGCTTCGACTTCAACATCTACAGCGACGTGGGTGCCTACTATGTGGGCGGCAGCGCCTTCAACTTCGAGATCGGTGCCATCGATTTCTTCGCCCGGGCCGAATTGGGCGATTCGATATCGCTGCTTTCCGAGACCGTGGTGATGCTGCACGGCGACAGCGCCATGGTCCGGCCCGCCCGTCTCTTCGTCCAATACCGGAGCGGGTCGGTACTTCGGCTGCGCGCGGGCCGCTTCCATACGCCGCTCGGCTTCTACACGCCGCAATACCCCCATGGTGGCAAGATCTTTCGGCTGGCCAATCGGCGTCCCCGCTTGTTGGCCATGGAACACGACAGTGCCATCCTGCCCAATCACCTTACCGGTATCGCAGCACAGGTGAGCGTCGATGTCGGCTTTGCCGACTGGAGATTGGACCTGGCCGTGGGCGACCAGCGAGTCAACTCACTGGCAGTCGGAAATGAACTGGCAAAGGCCGCGGTCGTCCGTCTGTCGCTGCTTCCTCAACGTTGGGCCGGCGACCTCGACTTCGGCGTCAGCTTGTGGCTGAACCATCAGCACGTGGATGTCGATCCGAGCGCTGTGCCGCCGCCGGGTCCCGACGCCACCTGGACCTTCCCCGAGGTTCTATGGGAGCAGCTTGCGGTCCCCTATGTGGCCTACATGCACTACCCGGTTGAGTTTATTGCCGAATTTTTTGCACTGCGTCACGGTGAAGATTTCAGCGGAGGGCGCCGTTACCGGCTGTTTGGAGGCTTCATCCAGCTCGGTCGCTCGCTGGGCAGCTGGACTCCCTATGCGCGTTTCGAGCACTTTCAGCGCGATGCCTTCAACCCACTTTACCTCGGGCACCCGGCCCCCATTCGCTTGACCGAGGCCACTGCCGGCCTGCGTTGGACGATCGATCCGAGGTTGATCGCGCGGTTTGAATTCGGCTACGAGTTTGAAGACAACGACCCCGTGGGCGGTATCCAGCTCGCCTTTGGTTTCTAGATGGGGGCCGCGGAGACAAAGCCTGCGCTGCGTGCACCGGTCGGCCACGGAAACGCTCACAGCAGGAGGCTACGCGCGGGCATCGGCCCAATGTCGATCGTAGCACTGTGGCTTGCCGTGGTGTTTTTGCCGCTGTTGTCGGCGCATGGCCACGAGAAATCGAAGCCTCCCGGAGACTTCGTCTTGGTCACAAATGCCAAAAACGGCGTGCCATCGCGCAGTGTCTCCATCGCGAAAGTTCTGAGCGGTCGCAGCGACCGTTGGCCCGACGGCACCAAGGCGGTTTTGGTGCTGCCGCCGGCCGGCTCACCGGCCATGCGCTGGCTGAGTGAAGATGCGTTGGGCATGCCCGAGAAGATGCTAAGGCGCTTCCTGTTGCAGCAGGTGTTCAGGGGCGCGGTTCCGAGGCCGATCGAAGCCCGGAGCGTGGCGCAGGCCGTCGATATCCTTCGCAATCATCGCGGTGCACTCGCGGTGCTCACCCCTGGCACGGTCCAGGGTGACAGAGGCCTCAAGATCCTCGAACTACCATGACCGCTGCGGGAGCTTTCAACCACCGCCGGCCGGCCGACGTCCGGCGCGAACGCTAAAGAATCCACCCCGCCGGTCGTTGTCTCCTGCTACGGGGCCCGCCGAAGTCCTAGGTGCCAATGAGTGACATTTCCCCACGTGCGGAGTTCTACCAGCTGGCGTCGAGTCAATTGCTCAGGGCCATCGATCAGCTGCTGTGCGACTACGGTGGAGAACCGGAGTCTCCTTCGAAGCTCCGCTGCGACCGTGTCGAACAGGTGATGCTGGGAGCCGCCATTGGTTTTGCTGGCAAAGGTCTGCGCGGCAGCCTGGTGATCGCGCTGCCCCAGGAGCTGGCGGCCAGGCTTTCCCCGATGCCGTCTGCGGGGCAGGGATTCAACGTTGCCGACTGGGTAGGGGAGCTGTCCAATCAGCTTCTGGGGCGCTTGAAAAACAAGCTTGTCGGTCTCGGTGTCGAACTCTGGAGCGGTACGCCGGCCGTCGTCGAGGGGCAGCGGCTGCGTCTCATCGCTTCCCGGGGCGACACCGTCCAGCATTCCATCTCCTGTTTTGGCCATCAGTTGTGCGTATTCCTGGAAGCCGACGTCGAAGCGGGTTTTTCCTTACGCCCCGGGGAAGAATCCGGAGCCGCCGAAGGTGACACGATTCTATTTCAGTAGAGGTCGGACATGAAGCAACTGAAGCTGAACGCACGCGATAGCGAAGGTATCCCGCCGTTCCGGATGCGCCGGCGCTGGAGACCTCTGCGGTGTGCAAAGGAGAGATTGCCGTGGGCAATAGGGTGCTGATCGTCGATGATTCGTCCACAGTGCGGCAACAGGTATCGGTCGCCTTGCTGGAGGCCGGCTTCGACGTGCTCGAAGCTGCCGACGGTGTGCAAGGGGCTGAGGCCATCGAGAACCACGATGACCTGGCGCTGGTCATCTGCGACGTCAACATGCCGCACATGAACGGTGTCGAAATGGTGCGCAGGATCAAGTCGAGCCCCAGGCACGAAACTCTACCCATCGTCATGCTGACCACAGAAGGGCAGCCGAGGCTGATCCGGGAAGCCAAGGAAGCCGGCGCCGCCGGCTGGATCGTCAAGCCCTTCGTGCCGGAGCGGCTCACCGCCGTCGCGATGAAGCTCGCACGGCAGCGGTCATGATCTCAACGGATCAGCTGGCATCGCCCGGAGAGTTCGACGCGCCCCGGATACTGGGTGCGCTCGGCGACGCTCTTTTCGTCCTTGACGGGGAGACCATGATTCACAGCGTCAACGCTTCGGCAAGTGCGTTGCTGGAGAGGAGTGAGGAGTCGCTAAGGGATCGGAATTTCGAGTCGATCATCGCCGACAGCGACTATCTCGCGCTGGTGGGGGTGAAGTATGGGTTGGGCCGGACCGTGCAGCGCAACATGAACATTGTTCTGCAGAAAGGCGACGGCGATTTCATTCCCGTCAACGCCACGGTCGCGCCGCTGCTTTCGGCGGCTGGCGACCCGTACGGGTACGTGTTGAGTTGTCGCGATGCACGGGACTACCAGGAATCGCTTTCGGAGCAGAATCGGGCCGCGGTGGCGGCGAAGGAGATGGCGCGGCGCGAGGCCGACGCCCGTGGAATCGCCGAGCGGCGGGCCCAGGAGCAACTCGAGCTGGGTCAGAAACGCAAGCTCGAGGCCATCGGTCACCTGGCGGCGGGTATCGCTCATGAAATGAATACGCCGATTCAATTCGTGGGCGACAACATTCGCTTTGTGCATGAGAGCTTCGATGCGCTGATGCAGTTCATCGAGCGCTGCAGCGACCTGCTCGAGGCGGCCTCGGACGACCAGGGGCGGACGCTGGAGAAGATTGTCGAAGGTCTCCGCGAAGTGGAGGTGGACTACTTGCGCCAAGAGCTTCCGGCGGCATTCGCAGAGACCCTGGACGGCGTGCAGCGGGTGGCCAAGATTGTGGCCGCGATGAAGAATTTTTCGTATCCCGACGTGGGCGTGCGTCAGTTCGAGGACCTGCACCAGGCCATCGACACCATGGTCACGGTCTCGCAGAGTGAATGGAAGCACGTGGCCAGGCTGGAGCTGGACTTGTGCCCGGATATGCCGCCGGTGCCCTGCTACGCCGATGAGTTGAAGCAGGTGATCTTGAACCTGATCGTCAACGCGGCCCATGCGATCTCGGAGGCTCAAGATGAGCGTGAGTCGCAGCTTGGAACGATTCGCATCGCGACGCGATGCGACGCGAGCACGGCCCAGATCGCGGTGTCCGATACGGGCACGGGAATGGACGAGACAACGGTGGAGAGGATCTTCGACCCCTTCTTTACCACCAAGGAAGTGGGGCGGGGCACCGGTCAGGGGCTGTCGTTGGCGCACGCGGCCGTCGTAACCAGACACGGTGGCGATATCGAGGTTCGTAGTGAGCTGGGGCGGGGGACAACTGTCACATTGAAATTGCCTCTCGGGACGACGTCGATCGTTCCGGAGAGTGCCGGACTGCCGTGATGCGCGTACTCTTCGTCGATGATGAACCATCCGTGTTGAGAGGGCTGAGACGAGCGCTGTCGCGAAAGCGCGCGGAGTGGGAGATGCACTTCGTGGAGGACGGCTTCCAGGCGCTCGAACGGGCTGAGCAGACGCCCTTCGATGTCGTAGTCTCGGACATGCGGATGCCGGGGATGGACGGGGCGACGCTACTGAGGCACGTTCGAGAGCGTCAGCCTGGCGCCGTTCGCATCATCCTGTCGGGATACGCGAGCCACGAATCGGCGACCCGTGGGGCGCCCCTCGCGCATCAGTTTCTGAGCAAGCCTTGCGACGTCGAGCGGTTGACCAATGCCATTTCCAGGACGCTGAGCCTGCGCCAGCTCGTGTCCGAGGAAAAGCTGCGTTCGGCCATTGGTCGCGTCGACAATCTGCCGGCGCGGCCGGAGATCTACGCCAGGCTCATGGCGTTGCTCGAGAACCCGGAGACCAGCATGGTCGAAGCGGCTGAGGTGGTGGAGCGGGATGTGGCGATCACGGCCAAGTTGCTGCAGGTCGTCAACTCGGCGTTTTTCGGTCTTCCACGGCGCATCACCTCGGTCAGTGAGGCAGTCAATTATTTGGGTATCAGCACGGTCAAGGCGCTCACCCTCGCGTTTGAGGCGGCCCGCTGCCTGGCATCGGACGAGTCGATTTCGTGCTCCGACGTGGAGCTCTTTGAGGATCACGCGCTTCTGGCTTCCCGCATTTGCAGCCAGATGTTGGTGGACAAGGTGGCCAAAGAAGACGCTTTCGCCGCGGCGCTGCTTCATGACGTGGGGCAGCTGGTGTTGGCCCAGCAGTTGCCCGAGCAGCGGGCGGAGTGCATCGCCATGATGCAACGGGACTCGCTCTCGTTGCCCGAAGCGGAACAGGCTATTTTGGGTGTGACCCACGCCGAGGTGGGCGGCTACTTGTTGGGGCTGTGGGGGCTGCCGTTCTCCGTGGTGGAAGCCGTGGCCCTGCACCATCGCCCCGAGGTGAGCTACGAGGGTGACTTCGGCGTCGTCGAGGCCGTGCACGTGGCGGTGTCGCTGGCGGAAGAGGCCCTCGGCGGTGCTGAGGCCAAACTCGATGAGGCCTACCTTTTGGCTTGCGGGGCCGCCGAACGGCTGTCGCGCTGGCGTCATCTGGCTCAGGCTGCCGGCTCGGCCTGAGGCCGGTCAGGGCTACAACCACAGCTCCACGCCCGCCCAGAGGCCGAAGGGCGGCGCTGGGCCCTGGAAGCGCGGATCGTCGGCGTAGTCGAGCACCTCTTGCCCATCGCCCAGGATGCCGAAGGTCTGGTATTCGGTGTTGAAGAGGTTTTCGGCCCTCAGGCGCAGGCCCAGCTCGGGCAGCAGCCGGTAGCCGAGGTCGGCGTTGACCACCAGATAACCCGGAACCTCTGGCAGCAGGTTGGCCTCGTCGCCGCGGTGGTACTGGCCGCTGGCCAGGCGCGCGTCGATGCTGGCGGTTAGGCCCGTGATAGGCTCCACGCCGGCCATCAGCTTGAGGTTGTGGGCGGGCAGGCCCGGCAGGCGATCGCCGGGCGCCACGTCGATGACGGCGCGGCCCTCGTCATCAATGCGCGCATCGGGATGATTGTCGCCTGGCAGTCCAAGGCGCGTTTCGAAGCTGGCAGCCAGGAGCTGGTAGGCGGCCGAGACCTCGAGTGGGCCGCTGCGCAGGGAGGCTGCTGCCTCGAAGCCGAGGCGCTGGGTGATGCCGGCGTTGCGAAAGTAGCCGGTGCCGATGCGCGAGCCGGCCACAAAGAGGATGTCGTCGTAGTTGCGCGAGGCGAAGCCGGCCAGCGATGCCCGCAGGCGCTGATCGCCGATGCGCCCGCGGCCGCGCAAGCCCAGCTCCACGCTGCGGTTGACCACCTGATGCAGGGGCGGGTCGGCCAGGAAGGCGTTGGGCACGCGGCAGGGTTCGTCCGGGTCGGCGCAGGCGAGCTCGGCCGCCGAGGGCGTGCGGCTGCCCTCGCTGTAGCTGGCGTAGAGCACGTTGGAAAGGGGGCCGCCCAGCACGTAGGCGAGGCCGGCGGCCGGGTTCAGACGGCGGTAGCCGTGTTCGCCGTCGAGGGCGCTGCCGAGGCGGTCGCGCAGCGTGATCTTGGTGAGGTTCAGGCGCGCGGCCACGGTCAGGTGCAGCCGCGGCGTCAGGCTGAGGGTGTCGGTGAGGTAGAAGCCCAGGTGGCGGTTTTGGGTGTCGAGCTCGGTGCGGCTTGCGCCGTCGGCCAGGAAAATGCCGCTGCCGTCGACGGCGCGGTCCTGGCGCAGGCGTCCGACTTCGGAGCTTTGGTGGAAGTCGACGCTGGCGGCATCGAGGCTGCTGCCCACGCTCAGTTGATTGTCGCGGCCGTCGAGGTCGCGGCGGAGGGTGAGCTGCAGGGAAGCGCCGTAGGAGCGGCTGCCGGTGGAGGTGCGGTTGATGGCGGCGTCGCCGCCGGCCGCGGCGGGCACCGGATTGCCGCGCACGTCGAGCACGGGTTCGGGCGGGTCGTCCGGGCCCCCGCCGCCACCGTCTTCTTCGTCATCGTCGTCGAGTTCGCACAGGCCGCTGCCGTCGGGACAGGGCGCGAGCTCGGCCTCGTCGCCGTTGAGCGTGGCACGGCCCAAAAGCCGCACGTAGACATTGCTCTGCAGCGACAGGGTGGGGCTCAGCTCGACGTTGGCCTGGCTCGCCAAAAGCACCAGGCCGTTGTCGGTGATGTCGGGATAGGTAAAAACCGCTCCGCGATCGCGCTCCAGCTGCTGCACGGGCGCCGGGCCGTTGCCGCGCAGGGAGGTGGCCGCCAGCGTCAGGTTCAGTGCCAGCTCGTGGTCGTCGCGGCGGCGCCGCAGGTCGGCGTAGAGGCGGTGGCCCTGGGAGTGGGAGTGATCGCGAAAGCCGTCTTCCCGGAAGCTATCGATGGCTTCGTAGAGGGCGAAATCGTCGTAGCGCTGGCCGTACTCGGCGCTGGCGCGCAGGCGCCCGAAGGAGCCGCCGAGGGCGCCCAGGCGCAGGCCGCGAAAGCCGTAGCCGTCCTTCATGCGCAAGGCCAGGCTGCCGCCCAGGCTGTTGAGGCCGTAGGCCGGGTTGGGGCCGGGGATCAGCTGGGCCTCGGCGATCGACAGCTCCGGGATGGTGTCCCACTGCACCACGTCGCCGAAGGGCTCGTTGATGCGCGTTCCGTTTTGGTAGATGGCCAGGCCCTGGGGGGTGCCGAGCAGGGGTGAGGCGCTGAAGCCGCGGAAGCTCACGTCGGGCTGCAGCGGATTGTTCTGGACCGCGTTGACCTGCACCGAGCCGAGTTCCTGCTGCAGGGTGTCGTCGAGGCCGAGGCGGGAAGGGCGCCCCAGCTTTCGGCGTCCCACCACCTGGACGTTGGCCGGCAACTTGTCGGCGGCGACGCCGGCGCCCAGCACCGGGGTCACGTCGATGGTGGCCGTGGCGGAGTAGGGGTCGGCATCCGGGGCCGTGCTCTCGGCCTGCCCGGCGTCTTCAGTCTGCTGGGCGTTTGTCCCGGTGGGCGTGAGCAGGCCCGTCGCCAGCATGACCAAAACCAGCAACCGCGTCCGCCCCCGGGCCGGGGTGGCGCAGGGCGGGCAGCAGCCCCTCGGGCGCCAGGTTTCCGTAGCGGTGGAAGCGATGGGAAATGCTCTGTTCGTGCAGGTAGTGCAGCAGCTCGACGCGGCCGGCCAGCAGCACGGGCTCGGCGGCCACGTGTATCGATGCGGCCTCGGCGGCTGTCAAGAGCGCGGGCTCGGGCTCGCCCAGGATGCGCACGCGGGTGTAGCCGGAAAGTCGGGCGGCGCAGGTGGCTGCGTCCTCGATTTGAAGCTCAATGGTGTCCAGGCCCGCCGAGGGCAGCTCGGTCGCCGCCGTCGGAGTGACGCTGAGATCGAAGTCCACGCCCGCGCTGCGTGCAGCGACGCAGCTGAGGAGCAGCTCCAGGCGCGATGCGCCGGGGCCGGCCCGCAGCAGCATGGGATGGGCCGGCAGGTAGCGGAAGATATTGCGCTCGCCGACGACAGCGCTGGGGTCGTGATCGCAGGCGAAGTGCTGGGCCATGGCGCGTCCATAGCTGCAGGCGGCCAGACTCAGGCGCTCGCGCTCGGAGCGTTCGAGCTGGTCGCGCAGGGCGGTCAACAGCCCGGCCGCGCGGGGCTCGGGCGCTGCGCTCGCCTCGGGATCGACGCCCGCCGTGACGCGCGAGAGCTGCAACGCGTAGTTGGGACCGCCGGCCTTGGCGCCGGCCCCGAAGCAGGAGGCCTTGAGGCCGCCGAAGGGCTGGCGCCGCACGATGGCGCCGGTGATGTGGCGGTTGATGTAGAGGTTGCCGGCTCGCATGCGGGCGATGAAGCGCTGCTGCTCGCGTTCGTCCAGGCTGTGCAAGCCCGCGGTCAGGCCGTAGGGCGTGCCGTTGGCCAGGCGCAGGGCGTGATCCAGATCATCGGCGCGCATCACACCCAGCAGCGGGCCGAAGAGTTCTTCCCGGTGGGTGAAGCTGCCCTCGCGCACATCGAGCTTGATGCCGGGACTCCACAGCCGCGGATTGTCGGCGTCGGGCCGCGGTTGCAGCAGCCAGCGTTCCCCCGGCTCGAGCGTGGTCAGGGCGCGCAGCAAGGGATCGCGGGGCGGGTGGATCAGGGGCGTGACCACGCTGCGGGGATCCCAGGCCGGACCCACCGGCAGGCTCGCTGCGGCATCGGCCAGGGTCTGCATGAAGCCCGCGTCGTCGTAGACCTCGGCCTCGCAGATGAGCAGGCTGCAGGCGCTGCACTTCTGTCCGGCGTGGCCGAAGGCGGAAGCGACAGCGTCCTGGATGGCGGCGTCGCGATCGGCAAAGGCGCTGACGATGAGCGCGTTTTTGCCGCCGGTTTCGGCCGAGAGATCGAGGCCCGGGCGCAGGCGATGGAAGAGCCGGGCGGTGTCGCTGGCGCCTGTGAGCACCACCTGTGCCACGCGCGCGTCTTCGATCAGCGCGCTGCCCTGTTCGTCGTCGCAGAGCAGGAGCTGTAGCGCGTCTTTGGGAATGCCCGCCTCCCAGCAGACCTCGGCCAAGCGCTCGGCCACCAGCGCGGTCTCCAGCGCCGGCTTCAGGATCACGGCGTTGCCGGCCATCAGCGCCGCCAGGGTTCCGCCGGCGGGGATCGCCAGGGGGAAGTTCCAGGGCGGAGTGACCAGGGTCACGCCCTTGGGTGTGGTCTCAAACTCAGGGTCATGTTGAAGTTCCAGGAAGCTGTGGGCGTAGTAGCGGGCGAAGTCGATGGCTTCGGAGACCTCGGGGTCGCCCTGCTGCACGCGCTTGCCCGCATCCAGGGTCATGGCGGCCAGCAGCCGCCCCCGATGCTTGCCCAGGCCCTGGGCCACGGCGGCCAGCAGGGCCGCCCGTTGCTCGGCGGGGCGCTGGGCCCAGCGCTTCGATGCGTCGACGGCGCTGGCGAGGGCGCGCTGGATGTCCTCGGCGCCCGCGAGCACGACGCGGTAGGGCAGCGCCTGCGGACGCGAGGGGTCGAAGCCGTCGTGCAGCTGTCGGCCGGCCTCCGGGCGATCGCAGCGTTGCCCGGCGATCACCGAGGCCACCGTCTCCTCGCGGAGCGCCGCGGCGGCTTCGAGATGGACGCCGATCCAGGCGCGATTTGCCGCCAGCGAGAAATCCGTGTCGCTTGCGTTGGCGAAGGCGTCGGGCTCAGCGCTGGCGCCCTGCGTTTCTTCCCGGCCCCGATCCTGCTGCCGGTGCGGCATCTCGGAAACGCGGCTGCGTTCGGCGACGGCGCGTTCGAAGCGTGCTTGCTCGGTGCGGAAGCGGGCGTCGCCCGGCTGCATCTGGAAGCTGTTGTGCAGGAAATTCTCCGGCGCCGTGTTCTCGTCCAGGCGCCGCATCAGATAGGCGATGGCGGTTTGCATCGAGTCGGCGCTGACCACTGGCGCGTAGACCAGGGTCTCGCCGGCCACCGCCTGCACCACGCGTTGCACGTGGTTGGACATGCCCTCGAGTAGCTCGAAGCTCACCTCGGCCTCACTGCCGTGGCAGGCGCGCAGCACCATGGCGAAGGCCAGGTCGAAGAGGTTGTGGCTGGCCACGCCCAGCTGCACCGCCCGGGCGTGCTCAGGCTGGCAGCCATACTCGACCATCTTCTTGAAGCTGGCGTCGACCTCGGCCTTGCTCGCGAAGATGGGGGGCGCCCAACCGTGCACCGATGCGTCGGCGGTCTCTGTCAGCAGGTTTGCGCCCTTGACGATGCGCACGCGGATGGGCGCGCCGCCGCGCTCGCGCCGCCCTTGCGCCCACTCGGTCAGCTCCCGCTGCAGCGGCGCCGAGTCCGGCAGGTAGGCCTGCAGCGCCAAACCCGCGGTCAAGGGCAAGAGATCGGGCTGCTCCAGCGTGCGGCGAAAGGCCTCCAACGTCAGCTGGAGATCGTGGTAAGCCTCCATGTCCAGGTTGACCAACTTGGGCTGCTGGCTGCCGTCGGATCGCACGTAGGGGTGCGCGAGGGCCAGTCGATAGAGCCCCCCCAGGCGTTCGACCAGGCGCTCGAGGGTCGGCTCCCAGGCCAGGAGGTCCAGCTGGCTGAAGACCGAGGAGACCTTCACCGAGATCGACTCCACGTCGGGGCGCTCGAGCAAGCGCCGGTAGTGATTGAGGCGGTCTGCGGCTTCCCGCTCGCCCAGCACGGCCTCGCCCAGGTAGTTCAGGTTCACGCGCACGCCCTGGCTGCGGCGGGCCGCAAGGTGGGCCGAAAGCGGGGCCTCTTCGGCCGCCAGCACCACCTGGGCGCTCTCGCTGCGCAGGCGCGCGAGCAGGCCCTCGGTGGCCCGCTGGGGCGCGAAGGGACCGGCGTGCAGCAGCGTCTTCATCTGAAAGCGCGCCAGCCCCGGCAGGTAGCCCGGGATGCCCAGCTTGCGGATCAGATTGCGCGCGGCGTCGACCACGCGCGCGGGCTCGGCGCTGCGGTAGACGCGATCGGTCAGCAGCGTGGTGAAGCGCTGGCCCGCCTCGTCATCCATCATGCGCGACAGCTGGGCCATCTGGCGCGCTTCCTGGGGGCGTCGATCGGCCAGGGCCGCAGCGAGCAGCAGCTCGGCCAGCCCGACGCTGCTGCGCGTCAGTTCTTTGTCATCGAGGGCGCGGCCGGCGACGGCGTCCAAGAGGGCACGCGCACGCTCGATAAACTGCTCCGCGCTGACACGGTCGCCCATGGATGCTCAAGCGTAGCATCGGGCGTCCGTTGTCGGAGAGGGTGGTTGTTCAGTCCCTTGACCGGGCGTGCCCGCGACCACATCTTGATCCAAACGGCTCGCCGCTCCCCAAAGGCCCGTCACCCCCATGACCTTCGAGCTCGACGCCACCCACAGAAGCATTCGAGACACCGCCCGCGCCTTCGCCCGCGATCGCATCGCACCCCAGGCCCGGGCCGCCGACGCCGAAGAGCGTTTTCCGAGCGAATTGATCCCCGAGCTGGGGGATCTGGGCTTTTTGGGCATCAACATCGATCCGGCCTACGGCGGCACCGGTCTCGACACCCTGGCCTACGCGATCATCGTGGAGGAGATCTCGCGCGCCGACGGCTCCATGGGCCTGACCGTCGCCTCGCATAACGGCCTGGGCTCCTCCCACATCGCGCGCTTTGGCAGTGAGGACCTGCGAAAGCGCTATCTGCCGCGCCTGGCCACGGGCGAAATCCTGGGCGCCTGGGCGCTGACCGAGCCGGGCTCCGGCTCGGACTCGGCGGCCCTCAAGACGCGCGCCAAGCGGGAAGGGCAGGGCTGGCGGCTCGACGGTCGCAAGAACTTCATCACCCAGGGCAGCGTGGGCGGCGTATGCGTGGTTCTGGCCAGCACGGATCTGGCCAAGCGCCACCGCGGCATCACGGCCTTCGCCGTCGAACCCGGCACCCCCGGCTTCTCGGCCCACAAGCTCACGGGCAAGATGGGCTGTCGCGCCAGCGACACCGCCGAACTGGTGCTCGACGGCGTGCACCTGGACGACAGCCAGCGCGTCGGCGACGAGGGCTCGGGCTTCATCGACGCCATGGGCATCCTCGACAAGGGCCGCATCAGCATCGCCGCGATGGCCTTGGGCCTTGGCGAAGCGGCGCTCGAGGCGGCCGTGGGCTACGCCGGCGAGCGCCGCCAGTTCGGCAAAGCCATCGGCGACTTCCAGGCCATCCAGTGGATGCTCGCCGATTCGCGCACTGAGCTGGACGCCGCGCGGCTGCTCATCATGCGCGCCGCGGCCCTGGCCGACGCCGCAAAGCCCTTTGGCCAGGAGGCGGCCATGGCCAAGCTCTTCGCCTCCGAAGCGGCCTCCCGCGTCTGCGACCGGGCGCTGCAGATCCACGGCGGCTATGGCTACCTGAGCGACTTCCCGGTCGAACGCCACGTGCGCGACGTGCGCCTCACGCGCATCGGCGAGGGCACCAGCGAAGTTCAGCGCATGGTGATCGCCCGCGGCATGCTGCGACGCTGAAGCCATCGGCAGTCAGCGGCGTTTCTTGGGCTTGCTGCGTTTCTTGCTTCGTTTCTTCTTCTTGGGGCCGAGCTTCAGCACCTCGGCGCGCACCTGGATCACGCCGCGATCGAGCATGTCGAGATCGCTGGCAGCGGCGCGCGAGAGGTCGAGGATGCGCTTGCGTCTGCGGAAGGGACCGCGGTCGTTGATGCGCACCAGGGTGTGCTGACCGGTGTCGCGGCGGATCACGCGCACGATGGAGCCGAAGGGCAGGTCGCGGCTGGCCGCGGTGCGCCGTCGCGGATCGTAGCGCTCGCCGTTGGCCGTGTGGTTGCCCGCCAGGGAGTCGGCGTAGTAGCTGGCCTCGCCCTCAAGCACCACGACCGGCTTGGCGCCTTTGAAGTCGCCGGCGTCGGGATCGCCTTCGGGCGAAATGTAGGCGCCCTGGGTACGCATGAAGGGGGCGCCGCCGCAGCTGAGCAGGGCCGCGGCCAACAGCATCGGCGGGCACGCGCGAAAAGCCGCCCAGCGTCTCGGCCTCACAAGAACGTCCATCAGCCGCCCTCCGGCACAGGCTTGCCGTGGCCCGGTACCATCAGCATCGAGCGAAAGGCCTGGTACTCGAAGCGATCGCTGTGCTCCTCGTTGTGGCAGCCCACGCAGGTCGTTTCGGGTACTTCACGGCGCACCAGGCCCGCCGCTTTGGGGTCTGCAATATGCTGGCTCGCCGGACCGTGGCAGCTCTCGCAGCCCACGTTGCGCAGGCCCTCGTTTTGCACCACTGCGGCGCCGCCGGGCTTGCCGTAGCCGGTGACGTGGCAGGCCACACACTCCAGGTTGAATTGCTTGTTGCGCGCTTCGAGGGTCGCGTAGGCGCGACCGTGTGGGTGCGCCTTCCACCAGCCGAGGGCCGGTTGATGGCAGCGTCCGCAGGCCTCGCTGCCGGCGTAGCCCGCCGAGCCGGGCGGCACGGGGGATGGTGCGATCGCGGCCAGGGCCTGGCGGTTGTGGGCGTTGACGCGGGCATCGTGGGCGTCGAGCAGCTCAGCCACCGCCTTGCTGGGCTCCACCTTGGGATCGATCTCGATGCTGCGGGCCGAAAAGTAGTTGCCAGCCGGCGGGGCGCTCGGGTCCTGGTCCTTCTTGAGCTCGTCGCGCATGGCCTTGAGGCGTACCCGCTGGCGTTCGAGTTCGGCCGCATCGACGTCGCTCTTCTGCGCCCAGGCGTCGATGCGCTGCTGCAGCTCGCCTGTGCTTCGCTCCAGGTTTTCGCGGCGGGCGGTGCGCGACCAGGCGCTGTGATCGACGAAGGGGCCGTGCTCGGTACCGCGCCAGTGCAGGTCCACGGCGATCAGGGCCTCGCCGTGACGCCCGGCGCGCAGCAGCGTGCTCGAGCCGACGGCTTCGGGCACGGCCAGCTCGGACCCCGCCACGCCGCCGTGGATCACGAAGTCCACCTCGGCGACGCCATCGGCGATGCGGCGGGCCTGGCGCAGACCGCCGCTGACCATGGCCACCACCACCTGGGCCCCCTCGCGCTTCAGCTCGGAGGCGAGCGTGCGTGCCGGCCCGCGCAAATCGACGGGATTGGGCGCCGCTTCGTCGCTGACCAGTCCGAAGATCCCGATGCGCAAGCCGCCGCGTTCCAGGATGCGGCGATCGGCATCGGCCTCCCCCGGCTGCGCGCCCGGACCGGCGCCGAGCAGCTGGGCGCCGGCGCGTTGGCTGAGGGCGACCAGCGCTTCGCGATCGGAGTTCAGCTCTTCGGCCGCCGGTGCGATCGCATACAGGCCCATGCGCGAAAGGGCCTCGGCCAGCGTCTGGGCGCCTGCGCGCCGCTGGGCCGCGTCGGCCTCGGCGAGGGCCTTCGCAGCGGCCTCGGCGTGCTCGTCAGCACCGGCATGGGCGCCGCGGGCCGAAAAGAGCTGACCCACGCTCAGCAGCAGCTGGGGCGTACCGTCGGCGGCCAGGCGCTCGATGGCCCCGGCGGCGCGATCGATACCGCCCAGGGGCCGGGTCTGGCAGCCGCAGGGCTCGAGCGTGCCCTCCAAGTCGTTCAGCAGAATCAGCCGCAAAACCGGCTTGGCCGGCTCCGGACGGCGCGCCGTGGGCGGGCGCTCCGCATCCCCACAGGCCCAAAGCCCTGCGACCACGAACACGGGCCACAGCGACGCCATCGGTTTCCGCAGCATGCCCCGTGCATACACCAGTGGCCCGGGCTGATGCCAATCGATGACGCCCTGGCGGGGGCTGCCGGGTTCGGGCCTGCCAGGAGTGTCGACTGTGTCGACCCAGCCTACCGCGGCAACAGCGCGCCGACCTTGCCCGCCAGCGTGGCCATGTTGAAGGGCTTTGCCAGAAAGTCCTTGGCGCCAGCGTCGAGCATGGCCTGGACTTGGCCGTCGCGGCTGTAGCCGGACATGACGATCACCTGCACGCTGGGGTCCACCTGCCGCATCGTTTCGAGGGTGTCCATGGCCGACGTCCCCGGAATGACGAGGTCGAGCAATACGAGGTCGACCGAGCCGCGCAGCTCGCGGAAGACCTGGATCGCGCTGTCGCCGTCGGCGACTGCGGTGACGCGGCAGCCCAAATCCTGAAGCATCTGTGAGCTGACCACGCGCAGGGCAGGCTCGTCTTCGACCACCAGGATGTGACCGTGCAGGCGCAGGCTCGCCGGTTCGTCGCCGTCGGCTAGGGCGGCCACCCCCGAGCGCGACGTCGGCAGGTAGAGCACGAAGCGCGTTCCGCGGCCGACCTCGCTTTCGATCGCGATCGCACCCTTGTGGTTTTTCACCGTGCCATAGACGGCCGAAAGGCCAAGGCCAGTGCCGCTGCCGACGTCCTTGGTGGTGAAGAAGGGCTCGAAGACCCGTTGCTGCAATTCGCGGTCCATGCCGACGCCGGTGTCGCGCACGCTCAGCTCGACATAGGAGCCGGCGGGCAAGCCCAGGGCCCGTGCCTGTTCGGTCGAGGCTCCGATGTCGACGTTCGCCGTGCTCAACGTCAGCGTACCGCCGTGGGGCATCGCGTCGCGCGCGTTGAGAGCGAGGTTGAGCAGCGCGTTTTGGAGCTGTGAGGGGTCGCCCAGGGTCCAGGCCCGGCTCGCATTCAGCTCGGTCTCGATGCGGATGTTTTTGGCCAGGCTGCGCGAGAGCACCAGCACTTCGTCCTCGAGCAAGCGATGCAGGTCGATCGGCTCGATGCGAAACTTGCCGCGGCGCGAGAACGCCAGCAGCTGTGAGGTGAGATCGGCGGCAACCTGGGCTACCTTGCCGAGCTCGCGGACGAACTTCATCGCTCTGGCATTGTCGGTGACGGTGCGTCCCAGCAACTCGGAGTAGCCCATGATGCTCGCCAACTGATTGTTGAAGTCGTGGGCGATGCCTCCGGCCAGCTGGCCGATGGCTTCCATCTTTTCGGCCTGGCGCAGCCGCAGCTCCAGTTCCTTGCGCTCGCCGATGTCGCGCACGAAGGCGCAGCTGTACTCCTCGCCGTCGAAGTCGACGAAGTGGGCGCGCACCTCCACGTCCAGAATGCGCCCGTCCTTGTGGCGATGGCGGGCCTCGAAGGTGCGGTGGCCCTCGGCCTTGAGCAGCCCCCAGATGGCGGGCCAGGTGTCGTCGCTGAGGTCCACGTTGAACTCGTGGATCTTGAGCCGCTGCAGCTCCTCGCTGCTGTAGCCCATCAGCGCGCAAGCGGCCTCGTTGACGTGAATGATGCTGGCGTCCTGGTTCATCCAGTAGGCGGCATCGGTGAGGTGCTCGAAGGCGAAGCGCGTGAAGCGATCGAGCCCCTGCAGCTCCAGGGCGTGCACACGCGCCCTGAGCATCTCGACCTCCCGGCGCAACGCCTCGTTTTCGTCGCTTGTCACCCTGCGCTGCTGTCCGGCGCGTCCGCTCCGCCCGGATGTGTAGCCTAGAGCACCAACCGGTTTGAAACCACCACAACTTCGCGGGTCCAGCGGGCCCGGCGCACCGCTACGGCGCCTCGAAGTAGCTCGGGCTACGCCTGCGGCACCGTAACGGCCCGCTGCCCCCGCTCTCCCGCGCGAATTTGCGGCGATTTCAAACCGGTTGCTGCTCTAGCTGTGCTCGGTCTGCAGCGACCCTTGCTGGGCCGAGATCGCGGCCTGCAATTACTGACGGTATGCGGCGGCGGCTCTGACTTGACGGGTTCGCAGGCCAGGGGTAGGTTTCGCAACCCCAAAACTGCTTCCGCTGGCCGCCTTGGCCGCACCCCAATCCAGCCCCTCCAACAGAGGACTCGCCGCAGTCATGGTAAAGATTCGCCTCGCGCGCCACGGCGCGAAAAAGAACCCCTACTATCACGTGGTCGTCGCCGACGCCCAAAGCCCGCGCGATGGCCGCTTCATCGAGCAGGTGGGCATTTACGACCCGGCCAAGCCCATGGCCGAAGCGAAGATCGACCACGCTCGCATCGCCTATTGGACCGACCAGGGTGCCAAGATCACCGAGTCGCTGCGCAAGGTGATCCGCGAGCAGGCCAAGGCCGCCGCGGCCGCGGGCTGAGCCCCGCCCGCGAACTGCATGGCCGAGCGAATCCGAGTCAACCATGGACGATCTGGCTGATCTGATCTCATTCATCGCCAAGGCCCTTGTCGACGATCCCGACGCGGTCGAGGTCGTGGCGGTGGAAGGCGATCGAGCCACCATCCTCGAGCTCACCGTTGGCGATGGTGACCTGGGCAAGGTGATCGGCAAGGAAGGGCGGACCGCGCGCGCCATGCGCACGCTGCTGTCAGCCACCTGCGCGCGCCGTTCCGAGCGCGCCGTGCTCGAGATCCTCGAGTAGGGCGCGTGCGCGGCGAAGAGCTGTTGCCGCTGGCCGCGGTCACTGGCGCCCACGGTCTCTCCGGCGAGCTGCGTCTGAAGCTCTTCAATCCGGAATCCGAGCTGCTGCAGTCGCTGACCCACGTCAGCGTGATGCGCCCGGACGCAGAAGGATCGCCACGGCGCATCGAGATCGAGTCGATCCGGCGCCACAAGGGCAGTCTGCTGCTGCGGCTTTCGGGCTGCCGCGATCGCGACGCGGCCCTGGCCCTGCGCGGCTGTCAGCTGTGCGTGCGGCGCGACGAGCTGCCCGAGCTGGAGCCCGGTGAGTACTACTTGGTGGACCTGGTGGGGCTTGAGGCTCGCACGCCAGCGGGGGAGCTGGTTGGGCATATCGAAGAGGTGCTGGAATACCCCAGCGCCCAGGCCGTGCGCGTGCGGACCGTCGAGGGCGAGCTGGAGATCCCGAACCTGCCCCCCTACGTGGTCGAGGTGCAGCTGGATCAGGGTCGGATCATCGTCGATGCCCTGGACGAGCTGCCGCGATGAGCGATGCCCCTGCCCAACGCTTCGAGGTGCTCAGCCTCTTTCCTGAACTCTTCGACGACTTCGCCAAGGTGGGCCTGATGGGCAAGGCCTGCGCCAACGGGCTAATCCGAATCGATACCAAGAACCCGCGCGACTTCACGACAGACCGCCATCGTAGCGTAGACGATACGCCCTATGGTGGAGGCAGCGGGATGGTGATGCGTCCTGATCCGCTGGTGGCGGCCATGGAGGACTTCGATCGCGAGGCCGCTGGGCGCGGTGAACCACGGGCCCACCGCGTGCTGCTAACGCCCCAGGGACGGGTCTTCGACCAGGGGTGCGCGCTCGATTTCGCCGAAAAGCCTGCGATCATGCTGATCTGTGGGCGCTACGAGGGCATCGACGAGCGCGCCTGCGCGCTGGCCGACGAGCAGCTGTCGCTGGGGGATTTCGTGCTCAACGGTGGTGAGGTGGCGGCCCTGGCTGTGATCGAATCAGTGTCACGGTTGATTCCCGGCGTATTGGGCAACGCCGAGTCGCTGCGGGTGGAATCCCACGAAGCGGGGCTGTTGGAGCATCCCCAGTACACGCGGCCGCGGGTATTCCGGGGCGCCGAGGTGCCCGCGGTATTGCTCTCGGGCGATCACGGCGCCATCGAGCGCTGGCGGCGGCAGCAGGCCCTCCTGCGCACCCGGGCGCGGCGCCCCGAGCTATTTGCCTCGCTCCAGCTCGACGCCGGCGATCGCGCTCTACTCGAGGGAGCGGAACAGGCCGAGGAAGCGTGATGCGGGCCATCTACTGCGCGTTATTGCACCACCCGGTCAAAGACCGCGCCGGCGACACCGTCACCACGGCGGTCACCACCCTCGACGTCCACGACATCGCGCGCAGCGCCCGCACCTACGCCCTGCGCGGCTACTTCGTGGTCAGCCCCATCGAGGCCCAGCACGCCCTCATCGGACGCATCCTGGAGCACTGGGAGTCGGGGGCGGGACGCCGCCGCATGCCCGAGCGGGGTCAAGCCTTGGCGATCTGCCGCCCCCTGCACAGCCTGGAAGACGTCTGCGGCTGGGTCCGAGAGCAAGAGGGGCAGACCCCCGAGCTTTGGGCCACGGCTGCGCGCCCACCGGTGGGCAAGACCCTGGTCGGCTTCGAAGACGGCAGAGGGCGTCTGGCACTCGACGGACCGCCCGTGGTGCTGCTTTTCGGCACCGGCCACGGCTTGGCCGACGACCTGCTGCGCGCTGCCGACGTCCTGCTCTCGCCCATCGCGGGCCGCGACGGCTACAACCACCTCTCGGTGCGCTCGGCGGCGGCCATCGTCTTCGATCGGCTGTTGGGCGCGTAGATTGTTCCCATTCCGGCAAGGGCACGCGCCCCTTGCGCTGCCGAAAAAACGTCCTGGCAGCTTTCGACGGCTGCTACGCTGTGCCCGATGCGGAGGCGGCACCACTGGTTGGCAGCGATCGGCTTTGGCATCTGCGGCGTCGGGCTGCGGGCGCTGCTCGGCGGCGAGGCCGGAGCTGACTGGGCCGCTCCGATCTTTGCCTTTGCGATCGTCGAAGCGGGCTTCGGCCTGTACTCGATGTGGCGGGAGCGACCCGGCGCGAGTGCCGCCGACGGCCAGGCTTGAAGGGCGGACCCAGCTCTTCGGCCGCGCCGGCCGGTGGGTTCCGTCCCCATCGACGACGGTCTACGCTTTGGTTGCCCAGGATGCAGGCGCCGGGCGCACACTCGATTGACGCCTTTGGGGGGCCATGCTAGACGCCCTCTCCCACTTCGCCGGCCAGGGCCGGCCACCTCGAGTTCGGAGATGACGATGGGCCGTTTTGCACCGCAGATCGAAGCACTTGCCCAGGGCCAGGCGCGGGAGCTGCCGGATTTCCGGGTCGGCGACACCGTCCGGGTGCACTACCGCATCACCGAGGGCGAAAAAGAGCGCATCCAGGTCTTTCAGGGTGTGGTCATCCGCAAGTCCGGCGGCGGCATCGGCAAGACCTTCGCCGTGCGCAAGCGCTCCAGCGGCTTCGGCGTCGAACGTATTTTTTCCTACCACTCGCCGCGCATCGAGAAGCTGGAGATCTCCAGCCGCGCCAAGGTACGCCGCGCGCGCCTCTACTATCTGCGAGAGCTCTCCGGCAAGGCCGCCCGCCTGAAGGAAGTTCGCGAGGGTAAGGGCCGCAAGGCGTAGTCTTGAGGCTGGGCCGTAGCCCCGGTTTTAGCGCTTTTCGCATCACACCCGAATTTTCCGGGAACCTGGTGCTAGAGCGGCGATCGGTTTGAAACCACCGCAACTTCGCGGGCTTAGCGGGCCCAGTGCACCGCTACGGCACCTCGAAGTAGCTCGGCTACGACTTCGGCACCGTAACGGCGCCCTGAACCCGCTCTCCCCCGCGAATTTACGGCGATTTCAAACCGGTCGCCGCTATAGTTCCGGTGTCTGCTGGAGGTGGCGCGAGGATTCGATCTGCCCTCCGGGCTCCCGACTCGGCCGTCTGAGGGCTCGGGCGCCCGCGTGATTCCCCTGCGCCCCCGGGCTCATCTCGAGTCGCCCCGACCACCCCTGCCCGAGGTGCCGGTGTGGCTGGTCATAACCTCGCTGCTGCTCTCGCTGGCGATTTACGCGGCGCTCTGGGGCCCGCTCTTCGGCCTGGCCCTGATCGGCGGCATGTACGCGCATGAGCTGGGGCACGTGCTGGCCATGCGGCGACGGGGGCTGCGCACGGGGCCGCCGATCTTCGTGCCCTTCGTGGGCGCTGTGGTGCCGATCCGGGACCGCCCGAGGACCGCGCGCGATGAGATCGCCGTGGCGCTCTGGGGCCCGCTTGCGGGGCTGGCCGTGGCCCTGGTCTGCGGCCTGCTCTACCTGCTCGGCGGCAGTCCGACGCTGGGGCTTTTGGCGTTGCTGCTGGGGGCGCTGAATCTGGTGGATCTGTTGCCGGTGGGTCCGCTGGATGGGGGGCGCATCCGCCGGGCACTCGGGCGCAGATCGTCTTGAGGGCACCGCCCGTTGGCGGGTCCGTGGGGGAGGCGCCCTGAAACCTGAAACGCGCTACTGCAGCACGGGCAGCAGCTGGTTGAGCGAGCCGCTCTTGTAGCCGGCCAGATCCAACGTCACGAAGGTGAAACCCTGGGCGCGGCCGGCCTCGAGGATCGCCTCGCGCGCGTCGAAGGCCCGGGCCAGATCCTCGCGTGGCACCTCGATGCGCGCGAGCTCGCCGTGGTGGCGTACGCGCACCTGGCGCAGGCCCAGGGACAGCAGGGCATCTTCCAGGCGTTCGACCTGGGAGAGGCGCTCGGGGGTGACGCCGGTGCCGTAGGGGATGCGCGAGCTGAGGCAGGCCGCTGCGGGCTTGTCCCAGAAGGAGAGGCCCAGCTGCTGGGCCAGGGCCCGTACCTCGTCCTTGTGCAGGCCCGCTTCCAGCAGCGGGCTGCGCACGCTGGCTTCGGTCGCGGCGTCCAGGCCCGGGCGGTAGTCGCCCAGGTCGTCCAGGTTGGTGCCGTTGGCCACGTGCTCGAGGCCCAGCTCGCGGCTGCGGCGGGCGGTGATGCGGTAGAGTTCGGACTTGCAGTGGAAGCAGCGATTGTCGGGGTTTTCCGCGTAGCGCGGGTCGTGGATCTCGCGGCTTTCGACCAACTCGTGGCGGGCGCCAAGCTCGCTGGCGATGCGGGTTGCGTCGCGGCGCTCGCGTTCGGGCAGCGAGGGGCTGATGGCCGTCAAGCCCACGGCCCGCTCTCCCAGCTCCTGCTGGGCCATGGCCAGCACGAAGGCGCTGTCGAGGCCGCCGCTGTAGGCGACCAGCACCGAGCCCATCTCGCGCAGGATCGCGCGCAGGGAGGCGAGCTTGGTTTGCAGCTCGGCGCCGTGGTCTCGGTCGTGGGGCGCTGGGGTCGGGCTTTCGGGCATGGCGTGGGCCGAGGGGGATCGATGGCAGATGCCGGCGCGTCGGGCAAGGCGTTGTTGGGGCTTGGGGCTATCTGCAGCCAGGCGGTCCGGGTGTAAAGGGAAAGAGAGGGGCGAGTGGTGCGTCTGCGCGCACTTCGAGCGCTGACTGCGCTCAGGAACCCGGAGCGGAAGGTCCCATGGCGGAAATCGCCGCGTCCTGCGGGGCGCTGTCGGGGGCGATCGGGATCGCCAGGCCCCCTAGCAACAGCAGGGCCATGGGCACGAAGGCCGCCCACAGCCCAAAGCTGTCGCCCAGCCAGCCCGCCAGGGGCAACACCACCGCCAGCGTGACGGTGCGCGCCAGGCTTTCGAGCGAGAGCGTGGTGGCGCGCTGGGGCTTGTCCATGGCTTCGTTGAAGCTGGCGACGAAGACGGGGCGCCGGGCGTTTTGCATGAGCGATAGCAAGACCGCCAGGGCGATGCCCAGCCAGGCCAGCTCGAAGTGGCTCAGGGCGCAGATGCCCACGACACCCACCAGCGCGCCGCGGTAGGCCAGGGTCAGCGCGCGCGTGCGGTTGCCGCTTCTGCGCTCGAAGCCGACGGCCAGCCGCGCGCCGCTGAAACCGATGATGTCCTGCGTCAGCTCGACGGCCCCCACGGCGATCGCGCCGAGGCCCATGAGCGGAAGTCCGGCGCCCGCCAGGGCCTGCTTGATCAGGGGCTGGATGTAGACCTTGCGCACGAGCTTTAGCTGGCTTTCGAAGAGGGTCGACTGCAGGCCCAGGTGCAGCACTTGGCGATCGCGGGTGAGCTGGCGCACGCGCTGGCCAAAGGACAGTCGGGGTAGGGCGCTGCCTTGGTCGCGCTGCTGCTCTCCCTCGAGGGCCGCCGGGTAGCTCAGCATCAGGATAAAGCCGCCCAGGGCTGCGAGCGCCGAGGCCTGAAATAGCAGCGGATAACTATGAGTGGAATACAGCATCACGCCGCCACCCAGGGCTGCGGCGCCCGAAGCGAGCCGCGAGTAGGAGCGGGTCAGGCCGATCAACTCGGTGGTGCGGTGGCTCTCGCCGCGGCCGTCGAGGTAGTCGAGGATGATCGCCTTGTGGCTGCCGGTGCGCAGGGCCTCGCCGAGCCCGAATGTCGCGAGCGCCAGGGCCAGGCCCAGGTATTGGTCTTTCCCCAGGCCGGCGTAGGTGAAGAACGCGGCCGCGTAGGCCAAAAAGCAACCGGCCAATGACTTGCGGCGCCCGAAGCGATCGGCGGCGACGCCCAGGGGCACCTCCAGTGTGGAGGTCATCAGGTGTTGGGCGCCCAGGGCGCTGCCGATGGCGGTCAGCGAATAGCCCAGGTCGAGCAGGAAGAGCACCAGGAAGGGATCGGCGAAGCGCAGGTTCTTGAGAACGCCGTAGAGGCAGAAGCGAACGATCATGGCCGCCGCCGTCGCTCAGAGATTGGGGATGAAGGGACTGCGTCCGGTGCTCGGCGTCTCGTAGTCATCGTGCTCGCCGTCGCGCAGGCGCAGCTGCCAGGTGGTTTTGTGCTTCATGGCACGGCCCTTGAGGGTCACGCCGCGCACCACCAGGCTGGTCGGCAGCCGCATCTCGATGGCCTGGGACGGGCAGACTTTCACGCAGGCGGCGCAGTCCCAGCACTCGCGGTTGTCGACGATGGCGGCCTTGTCATTGGGTTTGATGAACATCAGGTCGCCCGGACAGTCACGCACGCACATGGGCTCCTCGGCGGTGCCGCAGCGGTTGCAGGCTTCTTCGTCGACGCGGATGCCCATGTTTTACCGACTCGGTCGCGTGCTGCCGCGGCGGCGGATGACGGCACCGTCGGCCAGTTCGGGCAGCTGGACGTCGAGCTTGGTGCGCTGCACGGGGCGCTCGATCATCTGGATGGTGCCGTCCGGCTGGCGCGCGCTGTTGACGAAGACCATCCAGCGTCCGTCGTCGCGCTCTGGGTGGTCGAGGCGCTCCTGGTAACAATGCCAACGCGTTTCCTTGCGGTGATCCATGTGCTCGACCAGTACGCGGGCCACCTCGGCCCGGTCGAGCACGTCATGGCATTGCATGAGCTCGAAGGGCGTGGAGGCCGACAGGTGCGGTAGCTCGTCGTGCAGGCGCTCGAGGTGCAGCCGCGCCAGCGCCAGCTCGCCGCCGGAGTAGCCGTATTGCTGGCCGATGCCGCCGGCGTATTCGTCCATGACTTTCTGCAGCCGCTCTTCGAGTTCGCGCGCTGGAATCGAGCCTTCACCGGCGAGAGGTCTGAGGGCGCGCTGGCGTTCGCGTTCGATGTGCTCCGGCTCGGGATCGCCGCGGTCCTGGCCATCGCGGATCTGCTCGATGGCGTCGCGCACCGCCAACACGGCTTCGGCCCAGGCCCCCGAGGCGTACTTCTTGGGCATGCCCCCCGCCACGTCGCCCGCCGCCCACAGCCCTTCCAGGCTGGTGCGGCGGCGCTCGTCGATCCAGTAGCCGCTGAGGCCGTGACCGCCGACCACGTGGGGTTCGCCGCCGGCGATCTCCACCGGCGCCATGGCCCCGCCGTGTTCGGCGTAATAGGCCTCGTCGCGCATGATCATGGCGCTCGAGGGCGCCATCGAGAGATAGGCGGCGATGGTGCCGCGCAGCCGGCGCGGGTTGACGCCGCGCAGGTCCAGGTAGCAAGGCCCGCGTCCGGCGCGCTTTTCGAGCAGCGTGGCGTAGAGCCTGTCCTGGGTGGGCATGGAGCGGCCGCCGAGCTCGGCGTAGTGCTTGTCCAGGTAGGGTTCGCCCAGGGCGTTGATCTGGGGGGCGCCGAGCCACTGGGCGATCTCACCGGTGGGGGCCACCGCGTCCTTGATGCGCAGCGGGATGAAGCGGTACTCAAACGAGGTCATTTCAGCGCCAGCGCGAATGCCCATGGACAGGCCCGCGCCGGTGTTGAAGGGCGAGTACCACATGCGATGGGCCGCCACGCCGGGGTTGCTGGGGCGGTAGATGCCGGCGGCGCCACCGGTGCACAGGAGCACGGCGCCTGCGCGGATGACGTGAAAGCGACCGTCGCGCGTGCCGACGCCGCAGACGCCGACCACGCGACCGCTTTCGTCGAGCAAGAGTCCGGTGGCGTTGACGCGATTGAGTATGGCGGCGCCCGAGGCCTCGGCGCGTTTGCCGAGGATGGGCTTGAGGCGTTCGCCGAAGATCTTGATCGAGGCGCGGCCACGGCGCAGGGGCTGGCCCCGCTCGTCGCGTGGGATCGGCAGGCCCCAGGATTCCACCCGTCGCACCTGCTCGTTGAGTTCCGCTGCTAAACTTAGCGTCAAGTCATCGCGAACGATGCCGTGGGTATCGCGGATTACGTAGCGCAGGAAAGACTGCGGGCTTTCGCCGCGATGCAGGTAGGCGTTGATGGCGCTGATGCCGGCGGCCAGACAGCCGCTGCGGTAGACGTGCGCCTTCTCCATCACCAGCACGTCCAGGTCCGGGTCGCGCTCGCGAGCCTCGACCGCGGCCACGCAGCCGGCGGCGCCGCCGCCGACGATCAGCAGGTCGCACCGATGCTCGACCGTCTCGCCCATGGCTCAGTCGTGGTGCTGCAGTGTGGATTCGCGAAAATCGTTGCTGCCGGGCACGTGCACCCAGAGCTTGGTCTCTGCGAGGCGGCCTTCCATCACGCTGACTACGATGAAGGCACACGGCCACATCAACTGTCCGTCAGCTGCGAAAGTGGCGGCGTCTTCCTCGGAAAAATAGGCTCCGGCGTCGCAGTGCGAGTGGTAGATGACCTTGATGGGGCGGCCCTCGACTTCGCCTTTGTCGAAGGCCTTGGCGGCCTTGAGTTCGTTGATCTTGAAATATGTGCGCGAGGTGCGTGGAAAGGTCTCCGGGTCGAGGGCGTGATATTTATCGGCCTCGTTTTCGACGCGCACGCTTTGGTCGAGCTTTTCGGGCGCCTCGGCCGGGCCCGAGACGAAGCCGCAGCTCTCGCTCGGATAGCAGGCCAGGGCGTGTTCGTGGATTTCGGCGAGCACGTCCTTGGCGATGCTCAGCTCGCCGGCGATCCAGGGGTGGCTGTTACCACTCATAGTGTTTCTCCCAGCGCATGGGCGCGAAGTAGCGGTCGCCGCGGTCGCAGGCGATGGTCACCACGCAGCCGCGGCCGATGCGGCGCGCCACCTCGAGGGCGGCAAAGACGTTGGCGCCCGTGGAGTGGCCCACGTGCAGCCCTTCCTCCTCGGCCAGGCGGTCGGCCATATCCCAGCCGTCCTCGGTTGTGACGGTCATGTGTTCGTCGGGGCGCGCGGGGTCGTAGATTTCCGGCACCAGCGAACTGGGCATGTGCTTCATGCCTTCGAGGCCGTGCATGGCCTCGGCCGGCTGCATGGCGATGCAGGTGATCTTGCGCTCGTGCTCGTGCAGCCGTTGGGTGACGCCCATGCAGGTGCCGCTGGTGCCCAAGCCCGCCACGAAGTGCGTGATGCGGTCGCCCACCTGCGCCAGGATCTCGGGGCCGGTGCCCAGGTAGTGGCCGCGGGGGTTGCTCGGGTTCTTGTACTGATCGGCGTAAAAAAATTTGTCGCCCTCACGCTCGACGATCTCGCGACAGAGGCGGATGGCGCCGTCCGAGCCCTCCATGGGGTCGCTGTAGATCAGCTCGGTGCCGTAGGCCTGGGTGATGTCCTTGCGGGCCTGGGAGACGTTGCTCGGCATCACCAGCTGCACGCGGTAGCCCAGGGCCGCGCCGTAGATCGAGTAGGCGACGCCGGTGTTGCCGCTGGTGGCGTCGATCAGGATCTTGTCGCGGGTCAGCCGACCGTCGGCGATGGCGTCGCGCATGATCTGCAGGGCCGGGCGGTCTTTTACCGAGCCGCCCGGGTTGCAGTATTCGAGCTTCAGGTAGACTTCGACGTCGGGCACGTCGGCGGCCACCTTGCGCAGGCGGATCATGGGCGTGTTGCCGGCGGCGTCGACCACCGACTCGATGCGCCGGGCGCGGGCGCGAAAGGCGTGGCTCATGGTGCGGACTCCGGGCCCAGCGAGAAGTCGCGGGCGAGGGCGCCGGGACGGCCGGCTCCGGTGACGGCCTTGAGCGCCTCGAGGGCGGCGAAGGCCCCGGCGAGCGCGGCGGCCGCCCCCTCGAGCCGGGGGTGGCCAGCCAGGCGCACCACCCCTCCGGCGTCGGGCAGCTGCAGCGCCAACGCGTCTTCGGCAGCATCGGAAGCGGGCAGCACCGCGGCCCCGGCGCGTGCCAGGTAGTCGGCGGCCACCTCGGCAGCAGCGGTCGCGGCATCGGGCCCAGGCCGCAGCCGGGCAGCGCACAGACGCGCCTGTCCGGCCGTGCCGATCTCGGGCAGCAGGAGGTGGCGCGCGAAGCGCTGGCGTTCTTCTTCGCTCAACACGGGGTTAGCGTCCAGCTTCACCTCAGCCGCCGGCGATGGCCGGGACGATGCTCACCGAGTCGCCGTCGGCGAGCGCGGTGTCGAGGCTGTCGAGGAAGCGGATGTCCTCTTCGTTTTGGTAGATGTTGACGAAGCGTCGCACGCCCTTCTCGTCGCACAGGCGATCCTTGATGCCCGGGTAGTTGCTCTCCAGGTCGTCGATCAACTCACGGATGGTGGCGCCCTTTGCGGTGACCTCGTCGCGCCCCTCGGTGAGCGTGCGCAGAGGCGTCGGAATACGAACTGTGATGGCCATCGGGGTCTTTCCTCCTGGAGCGAGGCCCTCGCTCCTCACGCCGCGCACTGCGGCGGCGCGTAACGCTTTGGGTCGATGTGTTGGATGTGCCCGCTGCACAGGGCGCACTCGGGACGGCGCGGCACGCGAATGCGGCGCAGGCTGCCGTGCAGGCCCGACAGGCTGTAGAGCGCGCCCGCGTCCGACCGATCGTGGAGCCCCAGCAGCAGCTTCAACGCCAGTGCCGCTTGCAGGGCGCCGATCACGCCGACGGCGGGGCCGACCACGCCAGCGGCGGCGCAGTCGGGCTGCTCGCCGCCCGGCATGTCTTCGAAGACGCAGCGCAGGCAGGGGCCGCGGCCCGGGCGGCTGGCCATGGCCCAACCCACCCAGCGTACGGCGCCGCCCTGGACCGCCGGTACGCCGCCGAGGGCGCAGGCGTCGGCCACCAGGAACTTGGTGGCGTGATTGTCGGCGCCCTCGAGCACCAGGTCGTAATCGGCCACGAGCTGCGCGGCGTTGCCGGGCAGCAGGCGCATTTCACGTGCAACACCTTGCAGTTGATAGCCCGCCGCGGTTGCCTGTGCGCGCAGCCGTTCGAGCGCCAGCGGGGCCTTGGGGCGACCGCAGTCGGCTTCGGAGTAGAGCGTCTGGCGCTGTAGGTTGCTGGCCTCCACGCGGTCATCGTCGAGCACGTCGATGTGTCCTACGCCCGCCCGCGCCAGGATCGGAGCCGCTGCCGAGCCGAGCCCGCCGGCGCCCACCAGCAGCACGCGCCGCTGGGACAGCGAAGGCGACGGGGCGGCGTCGCTCCCCGCGTGGGACGTAACTGGCAGCTGGGGTGTCATCAGAAATACTCGTCGAGGCTGAAATAGCGCTCGCCGGTGTCGCAAAGCAGCGTCACTACGTGCTTGCCGCGGCCCAACTCGGTGGCCAAGGCGCTGGCCACGAAGACGTTGGCACCGGCGCTGATACCCACCAGCAGGCCCGCCTCGCGCGCCAGCCGAAGCTTGGTCTCGTAGGCATCGCGGTCCGTTACGTGGCGGATCTCGTCCACCACCGCGGCGTCATAGTTGCCGGGTACGAAGCCGGCGCCGATGCCCTGGATCTTGGTGGGGCCGGCTTCACCACCGGCCAACACGGGGCTGCTTTCGGGCTCCACGGCGATGACGCGCGTGCCGGCCCAGTGCTCCTTGAGCAGGCCGCCGGCGCCGCTGACGGTGCCGCCGGTGCCCACGGCGGCGACAAAGGCGTCGACGCGGTCGTCGCCCATGGCGTCCAGGATCTCCACCGCCGTGTGCTCGCGGTGGGCCCTGGGGTTGGCGCTGTTGTCGAATTGCATGGGCATGAAGGCGCCCCGCTCCCTCACGATGTCCTGGGCGGCCGCGATGGCGCCTTCCATCACCTCTTCGGCGGGCGTCAGCACGATCTCGGCGCCGTAGGCTTCGAGCAGTGCGCGTCGCTCCAGCGACATGCTCTCGGGCATGGTCAGCACCAGCTTGTAGCCCTTGACGGCGCAGACCAGGGCCAGACCGATGCCGGTATTGCCCGAGGTCGGCTCCACGATCACCGAGCCGGGGCCGATCTCGCCGCGCGCCTCCGAGGCCTCGATCATGGACAGGCAGATACGGTCCTTGACCGAACCGCCGGGGTTGAATTGCTCGGCCTTGGCCCAGAGGGCGGCGCCGCCGGGCTGCTCGAAGCTCGGCAGGCGCACGAGCGGCGTTTGGCCGATCAGCTCGAGGGGGGAATCGATGACGGGGGCGGCCATGACTAGATCGCGTAGACGTAGCCGGCCACGGGGTCGCGCGCCACCCCCATTTCGCGCGCGCGTTCGCAGAGGTCAGCCACGCTGACCGCCTCCAGGCAGCCTTCGAGTTGCTCGGTTATCTCGCCGAGCACGTCCTTCAGCACCGCCTGGCTGCTGGCGCCGGGGTCCAGGGTGCCGGCGCCCAGGGACAGCGGCCCCTCGATGGCGCGCACCACGTCGGCCAGGCTGATGTCTGCGGCCTCGCGGGCCAGTTGGTAGCCACCGCGCGGGCCGCGCTTGGAGCGCACGATGCCGGCTTTTTTTAGGTCCTGGAAGGCCTGCTCCAGAAAGCGAGTCGGGATCAGCTGGCGCTCGCAGATGCCTTTGATCTGGGCGCTGCGTACCGGCTCGTGGTAGGCCAGGTCGAAGACCGCCTGAAGCGCGTACCGGCTCTTGCTGGAGAGCTTCACCGTCGAATTCCTACAGAAGTTTATCGGAAAACGCAAGAATAGCCTGCCGAGCCATGAATCATCCGGCGAAAGACACCTCCGCGGCCGCCGCCGCTTCCCCGGCCGAGCTTCTGGCAGAGTCGCCCGATCCACCCGCGAGCAAGGCCTCGGCCGCCGCCCCGTCCGCTGCGGCCGTGCGTGACATCGCCTGGTCCGAGGCGCCCTACGTGGTCGCCAGCGGCTTCTGCATGGGCACCGCCGACGTGGTGCCCGGCGTTTCGGGTGGCACCATGGCGGTGGCCCTCGGCATCTACCAGCAGCTTTTGGCGGCCATCGCGTCCTTCGACGTGGCTGCCGTGCGCAGCCTGCTTGGCCTGAAGCTGGGGGCGGCCCTTGCGCGCGTGCATCTGCGCTTTCTGGGAGCGCTGGGGCTCGGCATCGCGCTGGGCGTGGGGTTGATGGTGAAGGTGGTGGGGCTACCGACCCTGGTGCAGGAGCAGCCGAAGCTGGTTTATTCCGTCTTTTTCGGCCTGGTGCTCGGCTCCACGGTCGTGCTCTCGCGCCGCATGGGCAACTTCGGAGCGCGGGCTGGCCTGGCCCTGGCCCTGGGAGCGGCCGTGGGCTTCGCGGTGGTGAACCTGGTGCCCGTGGCGACCCCCGAGACCGCGTCATTCGTCTTTTTCAGCGGTACCGTAGCCATCTGCGCCATGCTGCTGCCGGGCATCAGCGGCTCCTTCATCCTGCTGATCCTCGGCAAATACGCCTACGTGCTCGATGCTCTGGGGCGCTTCGACCTGGGCATCATCCTGCCCTTCGCCGCCGGCTGCGCCGTGGGCGTGGTGGCTTTTTCGCGCGTGGTGGGCTGGGCCCTGTCGCGCTGGCACGACACCGCCCTGGCCGCCCTGACGGGCCTTTTGGTGGGCAGCCTGTGGCGGATCTGGCCCTACCAGGAGCTGACCATCGTCGTGGTGCGCGAAAAGCCCCGCGTCATCGGCGCCGAGCCCTTTTGGCCCCAGAACTTCGAGGTTTCAGTGCTGGGGCTGTGCCTGGCGGGACTCGCCGCAGTGCTGCTGCTCGAGCGCTACGCCCGCAGCCGGGCCGCTTGAGCACGCGCATGGGGATTGCCGCTGGCCCCAAAGAGAGAGTCTTCGGCCGTGCTTGGAGGGGCGGATTCATGAATAATTCGGGGTAGGCCCATGGACCTCTACAGCGCATCGCGCCGCTACACGCGGCCCTTCCGTTTCGAGTCCGACGCCGACCGCGAGGCGCTGCCCCTGGCCGCGCGCGCGATGATCGGCGACGGCCACACGGCGGCGCTGGTGCGCGTCGACGGCTGCATCGACTGGCTGTGCCTGCCGAACTTCGACAGCCCCAGCGTCTTCGCCGGCGTGCTCGACCCGGCCCGGGGCGGCCTCAGCTCGGTGACGCCCGCCAGCTATCCCTTCGAGAGCCTGCAGGCCTACGACCCCGACACCAACGTGCTCGAGACCGTGCATCGCGTGGATGGCCAGGGCGTGGTGCGCGTCACCGACTACATGCCCTTCACCGACGACCCGCGGGCGACCATCCACGAGGTCCACCGCCGCATCGAGTGCCGTGAAGGCGAGGTCGAGCTGGCGGCGGTCTACGACCCGCGCTTCGATTACGGGCGCGCCCTGCCCGAACTCTCGGTCCACGAACACGGGGTACTGGCCCACGACGGCGTTACGCGCATGGTGGCGGTGCTGGGGCCGGGCGTGCGCTGGCAGCCACGTCCCGAAGGGGGCCTGCAGTGCCGTTTCACACTGCGCAGCGGCGAGCGGCGCTGGATGATCCTGAGCTGGGACTCGCCGGGGCCCGATCCCGTGGCCGCCTATCGGCCCTTCGATCAACTGCGAGCCACGCGCCATCACTGGCGGGAATGGGCCCGTGCGCTCTCCTACGAGGGGCCTTTTCGCCATCACGTGATGCGCTCGGCGTTGGCCCTGAAGCTGCTCATCCACAGCCCCACCGGAGCCATGGTGGCCGCGCCCACGACCTCGCTGCCCGAGTGGATCGGCGGTGGGCGCAACTGGGACTACCGCTACACCTGGACCCGCGATACGGCCATGGCGATCCACGCCGCCAATCGCATCGGCTACCTCAAAGAAGCCCGCGAGTTCTTCCACTTCATCCGGGCTGCCCTGGAAAACAGCCCGCGGCTCGAGGTGATGTACACGATCGGTGGAGAGCACGTTCCCGACGAAATCGAGCTCGACCACCTCGCCGGCTTTCGCGGCTCGACGCCGGTGCGCGTGGGCAACGGCGCGCGCGATCAGCTCCAGCTCGACACCGCCGGCGCCCTGATCGACGCGGCCTTTCTCTACGAGCGTTCCGGCGGCGCCCTGGGGCTGCGGTCCTGGCGCCAGCTGCGCCAGGTCACCGACACCGTCAGCGAACAGTGGCGGCTGCCCGACCACGGCATCTGGGAGCCGCGCCATGGGGTGCGCCATCACGTCCACTCCAAGTTGATGAGCTGGGTGGCCCTGGATCGCGGGCGCAGGCTGGCGGCGCGGTTTGGAGACGACAGCCGTGTTTCGAGCTGGGGTGTGGAGGCGGCGATCCTGCGCGAGGAGCTGCTCTCCCACGGCCTCGACCCCAAGAGCCGGCACTTCGTCGGCACCTATGGCTCCGATCAGGTGGATGCGGCGCTGTTGCTGATCCCGATCTACGAGCTGCTGCCGTCCGACCATCCGGTCAACCTCGCCACCATCGCGGCCATTCGCGAGCAACTCTCGAGCGGCCCCTTCATCTACCGCTACCGCGTCGAGGACGGCGTCGGCGGTCCCGAGGGCGCCTTCGTGCTGTGTGGCTTCTGGCTGGCGGAGGCACTGGCCCAGGTGGGCGCCGTGGACGAGGCCCAGGAGGTCTTCGTCGCCCACGCCGAGGCCTCTAACCACCTGGGCTTGCTGGCCGAAGAGATCGACCCCGAAAACCGCATGCTGCTGGGCAACTTCCCCCAGGCCTTCAGCCACCTCGGGTTGATCAACGCCGCCATCGGCATCGATCACGCCCTGCGCCTGCGCGACGAGGGCGCTTCCACGCTCGGTAACGGTCGATGAGGCGCGACGGCCGCCAGTCGCGACGATGCCCGGGGCGTCCATGGGGCCTCGGACCGGCCCTTTCGGCGCTGCTGTGGATCGCGCTGGCGCCACCAGCGGCCCTGGCCGAGGGCGGCGACGAAACCCTGGCGGCCTGCGTGGAGCGGGCCAGCCAGGCGGTCGTGCGCGACGGCGCCAAGCCCTACGGCGAGCCCATCGGCGACTTCATGCTCAGCGGCGAGCACCGCAACTACGAGTACGCGCTGCCACAGGACGGTTGTTTCGGTTTCTTCGCCGTCGGCCATCGTCAGGTTCAGCACCTGGGGCTGCACGTCTATGCGCCCAACGGCCGCCTGCTCACCCGCGATCCCCGGCGCGACGCCCAGGCCTACGTGCGGGTCTGCGGCAAAGGCGGGCGGCGTTTCATCGTCGAGCTGCGCATGTTCGACGGCAATGGCGAGTTTCAGCTGCTACCGCTGTGGGATGCGCCGCGGCGCCTTACCGCCACGCGCCAAGTCATGCGCAGTTGCATGCACGCCGGGGCGCCGCGTCCGGCTCCGGTGGATGTGGGGCCGGAGCCGGGCGGTCCGCCGATCGATGCAGAGTTGGTGTCCATGGCACGCCGCCTCTCCGACCTGGGCTACCGACTCGAGGGCGGCATCCTGGTGGGCGGCTTGCCCGAGCGCCGACGCGAGGCGCGGCGTGTTTTGCTCGACGGAGACCGCTGCTATGCCCTGGCGGCGGTGGGTGACAGCGACGTGGAAGACATCGACCTGCGCCTTTTGCAGGTGGCCGAGCCCAGCGGCGTGATCGCAGCGGACGTGACGCGGCGCAGGGATGCGGTGGTCAAGGTCTGCCCAGGGCAGACGGGCATTTACGTGCTCGACGTGCGCATGTACCGCGGTGGCGGCAACTACCTGGTGCAAAGCTTCGCCCTGATCGAGCCGGGTATCGAACGCCCCGAGGGGGTCGAGGGCGAGACGCGCATCCCCTTTGCGGAGATCGCCACGCGCTTTTCCGAGCGCGGCATGCGGACCGAGCCCGTCGGCTGGGGGCTCCTGCGCCCGCGGGAGAGCCAGAGTGTTCCACTGCCGGTCAAGGCCGGCATCTGCTATGGCGTGGGCGCCATCGCCACCTCGGAGTTCAAGGGCGCCGACCTGGACATGACCTTGATCGACGAGAGCGGCGCAACCCAAGCGGCCGAGATCGGCCCCAACTCCCATCCGGTGGTCTTCCACTGCGCCGAGCGCGACGGCCTGTTGCGCGCGGTGGTGCGCGGGCACGACCTGCGCCAACCGGGGCGCTATCTGCTTTTGCGGGGACGCGACGTGCTGAGCGAGGCCAACCCATGACGCGGCCGGTGCTCGCTCTGGTGCTGCTTTTGGCGGCGGCTCTGACGGGCTGTATGCCGACGGCGCCGGTGCGCGACGGGCGCAACTCGGGGCGTGTCGATCCCATCGACTGGCGCGCGGCCAAGGATGAGCTGTCGATGACGATGCGCAAGATCTCCGAGCAGCTCGAGGCGGTGGGCCTCGAACCCGCCCGGGCCGAGGTCCGCGGCTTTCTGGTGGCCGGTTCGCGCAAGACCCACCGCATCCGGGTGCCCAGCCACCGCTGCGCCACGCTGGTGGCGATCGCCAGTCGCGGCGTGCGCGACCTGGACGCCGCGCTCTACAGCCCCGAGGGCGAGCTGCTGGCCTCCGACACCCAACCCGATGCCCATCCCACGATCCAGCTCTGCGCCGGCGAGCGCGTGCGGGACCTCTATTACATGCTGCAGATCTACGAAGGGGCGGGCAGCTTCCTGATGGTGCCCTTCCTCGGCCCGCGCAGCGCGCTCGCGGGCGCTGGCAAGCTGCTGGGCGGGCAGCCAGCGGTCGCGCGCCTGGACGGCGACGACCCCGAGCCCCTCGATCGTATCACGGCCTTCCGAGGCGGCCTGCAGCGCCGGGGGTTCGAGCCCCAGGACGCGCCCCTGGACGTGGCCCTGTCGGGCGAGCAGAGCGTGCGCATTTCACTGCGGGTCGAACCCGGCGCCTGCTACACGGCGGCGGCTTTCGGTCTCGAGGGGCTTGACCATATTCAGCTGCGCGTAGTCGACGACGAGGGCATCGAAGTGGCGCGCGACGAAGCGCCTTCCGACGAAGTCGCCGCCCAATTTTGCGCCGACCGCCGTGCCGAGTACGCCGCCGAGGTGCGCGGTCAGAAGGGCCAGGGAAGCACGGTCTTCCAGGTCTTTCGGGCCGATACCGCCGTGCTCGGGGGCGTCAGCGGGCTGTGGCTGGGCGAGCGTCCGCTGACGCGCGCCGCCCTGCACACCCTGGACGAGGCGCGGGCGGCAGTCAAAGCCGAAGCGACGCGCGACGGTTTTCGCCGCGTGCGCGAAATCGAAGAAGGTCGCATCACCGCGGGTGAAGTTCGGCGCATCCCCGTCGAGATGCCGCGCGGCCGTTGCAGCCGGTTGCATGTGGTGGGAGGGCAGGGCGTTCGCATGCTCACGGTTTCGGCGCGTGACGCCGACGGCATCGACGTCGGGCAGAGTTCGGGCGATTCGCTGACCACCTACCTGCACGTCTGCAGCAGCGACGGACGTGGTCTGACGCTGACGCTATCTTCCGAGGGTGGAGGCGGTCGCTTCGCCGTCGTCAGCCACGAGGCGCAGCTGGCGAGCATTCCCCCCAACCGGGCCGAGGGTGCGGTGCGCGCCAGCTATCTGCAGGCGGTGCGCCGGGCCCGCGACGCCGGTTATCGGCCCCACGGCGCCTTCGAAAAAGGACCGCGCAAGGTCGCCCTGGGCAAGAGCGATCCCCATACCGTGCTCTTCGGCGCCGAGTCGGCCCGCTGCATTCGCGCCTACGCGATCTCGGCCGGACCCAATGTCAAGACTGAACTGCGAGTCAAGGACGAGGTGGTGGCCTCCGGCGGAGACGGAAAACCTGCCCGCTATTGCTCCACCGCCGATGCCAGCCTCGACATCGTCTCGGTCGACTTCGACACCGGCGCGCCCGAGGCGTGGCTGATGGTGCTGGTGAAATAGAAGTGGGCGCGCGGAGGGCTCGTCTCAGGGCGTGCTGACGGCCTCGGCCGAAGCCATGACCAAAGTCGCCGCTTCGTCGAGTCTGCTGTCGCATTGGGGCCTGCGCGTACCGCGGCGATTGCGCACGCTCGCACGGGCCAGGATCGCTTCGCAGAGGTCGCCGAAGTTGTAGCCGGCGGCCTGGGCCATCTTGGGCAGCAGCGAGGTTTCGGTCATGCCCGGCAGCGTATTGACCTCGAGCACGTACTCGTTTTCGCCCGGCGTAACCAGGAGGTCGACCCGGCTGGCGCCCTCGACCCCGAGCGCGTGCACCGCGCGTTCGGCGATGCGCAGCACGTTCTGATAGCGCGTGGCCGGCAGTCGAGCAGGCAGGTGGTAGCGGCTCTGGCCCTGCTGGTACTTGGCGCGGTAGTCATAGAAGGGCTGCGAGGGCACGATCTCGATGGCCCCCAGCGCCTCGCCATCGAGGATGCCCACGGCGACCTCGACACCCTGAACGAAGCGCTCGATCACCGCCGTGTCGTCGAATTGCAGGGCCTCTTCGCAGCGCTGTTGCAGCCCAGCGAGGTTGTCCGCGCGCCCGGCACCGATGCTCGACCCCTGCCTGCGCGGCTTGACGAAGGCGGGGAAACCGAAAGGACCGTGCAGCTCCTCGAGGGCATCGACTTCGTCGGCCTGCAGCACGTAGTAGGGCGGCGTCGGCACGTTATGCAGCCGGAACAGCTCCTTGCTCTTGAGCTTATCCATGGCCAGCGCGCTCTCGGTCACGCCCGAGCCGGTGTAGGGGATGTCGAGCAACTCGAGCAGGCCCTGGACGCAGCCGTCTTCGCCGAAGGAGCCATGTAGGGCCAGGAAGGCCACGTCGATGGCCACCTGGCGCAGCACCTGATCGATGTCCCGGTCCACGTAGATCGGCGTGATATCGTAGCCCCTCGCGAGCAGGGCCGCGGCCACCGCTTCGCCGGTTGCCAGCGATACTTCGCGTTCGGCACTCAGCCCGCCCATCAAGACCCCAACGCGTTGATTCTTCATCGAGTTCGCCGTCTGAGGCATAGGTCCCATACTCCGTGTGCGACTGAAGTGCCGATTGCCGACCCTTGATTTGGACTACCCAAGGGCGATCGGGGGGTCAAGAAAGCCGCACGGCCAGCGGAGCTGGGCAGGGGCGGTCCTGGCCGTCCGGATTGCGATTGCTGGATTCGGGTGTTAAGGTGGCGCCGGTACCCAGATTGGGCGCCGCGGCGCATCGAGCGCCCCGGCGAGGACGGCCGGGCCGGACTCGTCCAGAACGTACTTGAAGCCATTCGAGCCAGATGAACTCGATTCGGAGCCACGCGGGGCATGACGCGAAACGACGCGCCCGCCCCGCATTCCAGCGCCTCCGCCGACCGGCCTTTCCCGAGATGGTTTTTTCACGGGACACGAGGTTGCGCGCTGTGGAGAGCGGGGCTGCGACGACCCATTTGACTGTCTGCCCGGGCGAACGAATTTCCCCACACTCAAACTTCACGAGAACAACAGATGACTTTCACGGAAGCGGCGCTGGAGGTACTCCGTAGCGTCGGTGAACCGCTCCACTACAAGAAGATCACCGAGATCGCGATCGAACGTAACCTTCTTTCACACGTAGGTAAGACTCCCGAAGTCACCATGAGTTCGCGCCTGGCGACGATGGTGAAAAAGGACCGGGGCGACGCCCCCATTATCAAGACCAAGCCTGGGGTCTTCGCGCTGCGCGAGGGCGTGGAACTGCCGCTGCCGGCGGAAGCCAATGGCGAGGCTGAAGTCAGCGTCGATGTGCCAGAAACCGAGGAATCGGCGCCGCCGAAACTGCCCGGTTCGGAGGTCTTCCCCGAAGAAGAGGGAGACGACGATCCCATCCTCGCCGGGCTCGACGACGAGAGCAAAGAGGACAAGCCCGGTCGTCGCCGCCGTCGGAGGCGCCGCGGCAAGGGTGACAATGCCGAGGGCGGCGATGAACGCGGCGGTGATGAAGCCGCGGCATCGGGCCGCGGGCGCAACGGCCGCGATCGTCCGGAGCGTTCGGAGCGTTCGGAGCGCCAGGACCGCGGGGACCGCCAGGACCGCGGGGACCGCGGGGACCGCCAAGAGCGTTCGCGCGATCGCCAGGATCGAGGCAAGGGTCGCCGGGGGCGCGAGCGAGAGCGTGAGGCGCCGGTGGAGCTCAATCGCCAGCCGGCCGAAGGCGACCTGCTGGGTCGCGACCTGGCCGACGCCTGTCATTGGGTACTCGAGAGGGAGCCCCATGTCGCCGTGGACTTCGCACACCTGGCCGAGCTGCTGGTGCGGCGTGGCCGCCTGGAGGGCTCGGCCTCGGCGCTGGCGCCCACGGTCGCGGCGGCCGTGCGTGCCGACGTGGCGCGTGCTCGCAGTGGACACGGTCGCCCGCGCTTTCACCTGCGCGATCAGCGCGTCGCCCTCAGCGACTGGGCCATGCCCCGGGAAGCGGCGCGCAATGCAGAAAGTGCCGAGCGCCACGCGGCACGCCAGCGCGATCAGGTCCACCGCGCGTTCGTCGGCCATCTCAACGATCTGCCGGCGGCGGGCTTCGTCGAACTCATCGCGACCTGGCTCAATTCCGAGGGTGTGACAGCCTTGCGCGCGGTGCGCAGGGCTGGCAGCTCGGGCAATGAGTTTCACTTTGCCGGCACCCTGCGGCGCGGCCTCGAGTCCCGGCGTCTGGCGCTATTGGTCGTGCGCGGCGGGCGCGACCTGGGGCGCGACAACGTGATCGACATTCGCGGCTCGCTGCACCACTACGGCAACGCGCGCTCGGCCTGGGTCATTACCACCGCGCGCGTGCTGGACTCGGCCCGCGACGAAGCGGCCTCCGAGTACGCGGCTTCCTGCGCGCTCTTCGACGGCCTGGCCCTGGCCGAAGCCATGGAGGCGGCGGGCGTCGGCCTGCGCAAGCACTTCATTCCGCTCAGCGACATCGATCTGGGGCTGCTCGAGTCCCTCGGCGGTGGTGTCGAGGCCCGGGGCCGTGACCGGGATCGCGACCGGGATCGGGGGCGCGACCGGGACCGGGATCGTGGGCGCGATCGGGACCGGGATCGTGGGCGCGATCGGGACCGGGATCGGGATCGTGGGCGCGACCGGGATCGTGACCGCGACCGTGACCGCGATCAGGACAGAGCTCGCGCTGGCGACGGAGCCGAGCCGCTCGAAAGCTCGCCCCCTGCGCAGGCCGAGGCTGCCGAAGAAGTCGAGGCCGCCGAGGTCGGCGAGGTCGAGGATGCGGTGACCGGCGTCTACGGTCAGCCATCCGAAGCCGTCGAAAGCGTCACCGAAGAAGCCGACACGGAAGTGGACGAGGTCGATGCGCTGACCGACGGCCACTCCGAGGACGACGCGGATGATTCGGACGACTCGGACGACGACTCGGACGACTCGGACGACGACTCGGATGACGACTCGGATGACGACTCGGATGACGACTCGGATGACGACTCGGACGACTCGGACGACGACTCGGATGACGACTCGGACCACGACTCGGATGACGACTCGGACGACGACTCGGACCACGACTCCGAAGAGTGACGACGGCTCGCCCCCGCGCGAATTTCGTTCCTGTGTAGTCTGTGCTTCCTCGGAATCCGCGCGTCATGATCTGCGTCGTGGCGCGCGGAGTGCCCGTGGCAGCCGGGCGACCTTCGGACGACGATGACGGCCCCCACTCGGTGGGTGCCACGGACCTGGTGCTGCGCGTCGTCGAGGACGTCGGAAGGAACTGAGCCGGCAACAGAACACCGCCGTCGCGACCCGCCGTGACCGGTCAGGGCCGCGCTCGATGCTGCAAAGGGCTTGCCGCTTGGCAGGCGAAGCGCAGTGTCGTGTGTTCGATGAGACGCGCGTCGTCGGCTCAGAGTGCGTCGATGCCGAAAGCCTCGAGCAGTCTGCGTGCGCCCAGGGTTGGCGGCTTCTTGCCGGCCAGCACTTCGGCTTCCAGGCCGGGCGCGATGCGGGCGACGTCGGGGTGCTGGCGCAGGGCGCGCAGGACGGCTTCATCCACCATCGACCACATCCAGCGCTTGAGTTGATCGCGGCGCTTGTTTTCGAGGGCGCCGCTGGCCTCGGCCTGCGCGCGGTACTTGCCGATGGCATCCCACAGTACGTCGAGGCCGCTGTTGTTGAGGCCGCTGATGGTCAGCACCGGCACCTGCCAGCCAGCGTCGGCAGCGCCGCCGTGCATCATGCGCAGGGCGTTGATGTATTCGCGCTTGGCCAGGCGCGCGCTTTCACCACCGGTGTCGGCCTTGTTGACGGCGATTAGATCCGCCAACTCCAGGATGCCGCGCTTGATGCCCTGCAGCTCGTCGCCAGCGTTGGGCAGCATCAGCACCAGGAAGAAGTCGACCATGTCGGCGACCACGGTTTCGGACTGGCCCACGCCCACGGTCTCCACCAGGATGATGTCGAAGCCCGCGGCTTCACAGATCAGCATGGTCTCGCGCGTTTTGCGCGCGACGCCGCCGAGGGATCCCGAGGAGGGCGAGGGGCGGATGAAGGCGGACGGGTCGCTGGAGAGGCGCGTCATGCGCGTCTTGTCGCCCAGGATGCTGCCGCTGGTGCGGCTGCTGGTGGGGTCGACCGCGAGCACGGCGACGCGGTGGCCGGCGCCGGTGAGGTTTTTCCCAAAGGTTTCGATGAAGGTGCTCTTGCCGACACCGGGCACGCCCGTGATGCCCACGCGGACAGCCCCGCCGGTGCTGGGCAACAGACGTCCCAATAGCTCCTGGGCGAGTTGCTGATCGGCCGCTGCATTGCTTTCGATCAGCGTGATTGCGCGCCCCAGCACGACGCGGTCGCGCGCGCGCACACCCGCTTCGTATTCGTCGAGCGTGAGTCTGCGTCGGCGGCGTCGCGGTGGTTGGCTCGGGGCCCCGCTCACGCGTCGGGATCCTCGCTGCGTCGTTCGATTTCGCGCAGCAGCTCCGAGGCGGCTTCGGTGATCACGGTGCCGGGGCCGAAGATGCAGCTGGCGCCAGCGGCGTAGAGCGCTTCGTAGTCCTGCTTGGGGACCACGCCGCCGACGACGATGACGATGTCTTCGCGACCCAGGTCGTCGAGGGCCTTGCGCAGCTCGGGTACCAGCGTGAGGTGACCGGCGGCCAGGGAGCTGGCGCCGACGGCATGGACGTCGTTTTCGGCGGCTTGCTTGGCGGTTTCTTCGGGCGTCTGGAAGAGCGGGCCGACGTCGACGTCAAAGCCCATGTCGGCAAAGGCCGTGGCGATGACCTTGGCGCCGCGGTCGTGGCCGTCCTGACCCATCTTGGCTACAAGAATGCGCGGGCGCCGACCCTCGCGTTCGGCGAAGGCGTCGGTTTCATGGATGACTTTGCTTACGGCGTCGGAGGACTCACTCACCTCCCTACCATACACCCCGGAGACCGAGCGGGTCACCGCCGCGTGACGGCCCCAGATCTTCTCGAGGGCGTCGCTGATCTCGCCCACCGAGGCGTGGGCGCGGGCGGCCTCGATGCTCAGCTCGAGCAGGTTGCCCGTGCCGCTTTCGGCGGCCTGGGTCAGGGCGCTGAGGGCGCGTTCGACGCGTGCTGGGTCGCGCTCGGCCCGCAGCTGCTGCAGGCGTCGCACCTGGGCTGCGCGGACCTCGCGGTTGTCGATCTTGAGGACCGGCACCTCTTCGTCCTGCGTCAGCGGATACTTGTTGATGCCGACGATGGTCTGGGCGCCGGAGTCGATGCGCGCCTGGGTGCGAGTGGCGGCCTCTTCGATGCGCAGCTTGGGCAGCCCCGATTCAATGGCCTTGGCCATGCCGCCGAGCTCTTCGACCTCGGCCATCAGCGTACGCGCGCGCTCGGCCAGGTCATGGGTGAGCCGTTCGACGTAGTAGCTTCCAGCCCAGGGATCGATGGTGCGGCAGACGCCGGTCTCCTGCTGGATGTAGAGCTGGGTATTGCGGGCGATGCGCGCGCTGAAATCGGTGGGCAGCGCCAGCGCTTCGTCAAACGAGTTGGTGTGCAGTGATTGGGTGTGGCCCTGGGCCGCGGCCATGGCCTCGATGCAGGTGCGGGTGACGTTGTTGTAGACGTCCTGGGCCGTCAGGCTCCATCCCGAGGTTTGACTGTGGGTTCGGAGCGACATGCTCTTGCTGTTCTTCGGCTCGAAACCGTTGACGATTTCGGCCCAGAGCATGCGTCCGGCGCGCATCTTGGCCACTTCCATGAAGTAATTCATGCCGATGGCCCAGAAGAAGCTCAGGCGCGGGGCGAAGGCATCGATGTCGAGACCGGCGGCGATGCCCGTGCGGAGGTACTCCAGGCCGTCGGCCAGCGTATAGGCCAGCTCGATGTCGGCCGTCGCGCCGGCTTCCTGCATGTGGTAGCCGGAGATGGAGATGCTGTTGAACTTCGGCATCTCGCGCGAGGTGTAGGCGAAGATGTCGCCGATGATCCGCATGGAGGGGGCCGGCGGATAGATATAGGTGTTGCGGACCATGAACTCCTTGAGGATGTCGTTCTGGATGGTTCCGCTGAGCTTGTCGCGCGCTACCCCTTGCTCCTCGGCGGCGACGATGTAGAGCGCCAGCACCGGCAGCACGGCGCCGTTCATGGTCATCGACACGCTCATCTGGTCGAGCGGGATGCGGTCGAAGAGAACGCGCATGTCGAGGATCGAGTCGATGGCCACGCCCGCCATGCCGACGTCGCCGCGCACCCTGGGGTTGTCCGAGTCGTAGCCGCGGTGGGTCGCCAGGTCGAAGGCGATGGATAGCCCTTTTTGGCCCATCGCCAGATTGCGGCGGTAGAAGGCGTTGCTTGCTTCAGCCGTCGAGTAGCCCGCGTACTGGCGCACGGTCCAGGGCCGCTCCACGTACATGGTGGGGTAGGGACCGCGCAAAAAGGGCGGCAGGCCGGGCATGGTGCCCAGGTGGGAGAGCGAGGCGGCGTCCTCGCTGCTGTAGAGGGGCGCGACGTCGATGCGCTCGGGCGTGTGCCATACTGGATCACCGCCGTTTTGCTGCTCGGCTGCGCGGGCCTGCCATGCGTCGCGGTCGTTGCCGGCTGTGGCCTTGCGCAGGTCGCCGATGGGAAGCCTGGAGAAGTTCGGAATCTCAGCCATCACGCCGCTCCCTTCGCGGTCAAAAGGCTATCGAGGATCTGCACCACGTCGATGCCCATGTAGATGAAGTCGGTCACGCCCGCCTCGCGGTAGCGCGCCTCGGCATCGCCCGGGCGGCCCGCCAGGATGATGCGCGTGGCGCCAGCGGCCGTGAGCTCGGGCGCCAGCCGCTCGACCCACTCGGCGTATTGGGGGTCGCTGCCGCAGATGACTGTTAGTGAAGCGCCGCTTTCGCGGAAAGCCGCTACGGCGGCGGCGACGTCGGCAAAGCCGTCGTTGTCGGTGACGCGAATGCCGCCTGCGTTGAAGAAGCCCAGGGCGTATTGGGCGCGGGCCTTGTGCTCGGGGATGGAGCCGAGGTTGCAGGAGAAGACCAGCTTCGGCTCGCCGCGCGCTTCGGCCTGCTCGCTCAGGTCGCGCAGGCGCTCGAAGTCGGCGCCGTGGCGGCGCATGCCCAGGGGCTCGGTGCGAGCGGGCTCGGCGCCCGATGACAGCGCGGCCGTGATGGCTGACAGTGAAGCTCCAGCTGCGGCTGCGGCGATGGCGGCCTCGAGGCTGCGGCTTTCGCCCAGGGCCGATAGCTCGGCGCTGGCTTCCTGGGTGGCTGCCAGTGCGGCCTTGCGCTGGGTCTCCAGCGCCGTGGCGTCGGCCGTGCGCGGCGTCAGGCCGTCTTCGTCGGGGTTGGCGAATTCGCTCAGACCGGTGATGGCGCGCTTGCGCTTGGCCACCTCGCGGCGGCGGCGCTCGGCCACCTCGGCGATGGCGCCGGAGACTGTGCCTTTGGCGAGCGCCGCGGCCATGCCGCCTTCGGCTTCGATGGACTGGAAGAACGCCCAGCCAGCGTTGACCAGCTGATCGGTCAGGCTCTCGACGTAGTAGCTGCCGCCGGCGGGGTCGGCCACGCGGGTGACGTGGGCCTCTTCGTTGAGGATGGTCTGGGTGTTGGTGGCGATGCGCCGGGCCAGGGGGCCGGGGGCGCCGCTCTGGCGGTCGAAGCCCGCGGTGGTGATGGCGTCGGCGGCGCCGAGGGCGGCCGAGAAGGCTTCGGTGGTCTCGCGCAGCAGGTTTACCCAGGGGTCGCGCCGGGTTGTGCTGCGATCGGAAGTGCTGGCGTGGATGAGCGCGTTTTGGTCGGCGGCCTCGGCGCCGCAGTGGGCGGTGACCGCGGACCAGCACTGGCGCAGGGCGCGTAGCTTTGCGAGTTCCATGAAGAAGTCGGGACCGACGCTGACGCTGAAGGCCAGCTGGGAGAGGGCGTCGGAGAGCGAAAGGCCGCTTTGCGTGAGCCAGCGCAGGTATTCGACGCCGGTGGCCAGCGCGCAGCCCAGCTCCTCGACGGCGCTGGCGCCCGCGTCGTGGTAGGGGGCGACGCTGATGGTGATGGCGCGGGTCGCGGGGCGACCGCTGCAGGCGTGGGCCAGGCTCACGAGTTGGCGCTGGGCGTCTTCTAGGGAATGGGGCAGGGCGCCGTCGCGGGCCAGGGCGCCGAGCGGATCGGCGTTGAGCCAGAGATCGAGCTGGGATGGGTCGAGTTCGCGGCGCTGGGCCACGGCCAAAAGGCAGGCGGCGGCGGCCAGGGCATTGCCGCCGGCGTCGAGGGAAATGCCGACCCGCTCGAGGGGCACCTCGGCCAGGATTTCGCCCAGCTGGGCGGCGCTCGCGCAGGGCACGCCGCTGGCGCCCGAGCTGTCGGCGGGCAGACCACGGGCTTCGGCGTCCAGGCGCAGCCACAGGGAGTTGGCGCCGCGGCCTAGATCTTCCTGGATCTCGCGCTTGAGGGCGGCCACGTCGCTCTGCTCGTGGCGAGTGCGCAGATTCCAGCGCGCCCCGTGGCGCCCCACGGCCAGCGGGCCGCGCCGGTAGGGCGGTGCGCCGGCGAAGCCCGAGGGGTCGCCCGCGGCCGGGAAGTCCGCCTCCGTATAGAGGGGCTGCACGGTGATGCCCTCGAGCGTCTGGGTGACCAGCTTTTTGTCGAAGTCGGCACCGCGCAGGCCTTTTTCGACCGTGGCGCGCCATTGTTGAACGTCGGCTTGGGCGAAGCTGCCCTGTGGCTTTGAATCGCTCTGTTCCATCGGAACCTCGGCTTGAGAACTGCCCGGGTCCGGCTGCCAGCACTGCAGAAGGGCTGCGGACCCAGTTCGAGGGTGTCGAAATAGCGGCAGCCGCCGGCGCGTGCAAGGGAGGGCTTTCGCCAAGCCCATATCGGCGGGCCGGCTGCGTGCTTCTGATACGTATCGGGCTGCGATGAAATTGTGAATTCACAGCGACTTCGGGCTAACGTGAGGGGTCTTGGCGACGCTGCTGCATATCGAGGACGATGCGGCCACCCGACAGCTCGTGGGTGAGCTGCTCACGGGGGCCGGGCATGAAGTGGTGCACGCCGAGACCGGCCTGCAGGGCATACGCATGGCCGAGTCCGAGCGTCCGGACCTGGTGTTGTTGGACATCAACACGCGCGACCTGGATGGCTATGCCGTCACCCTGCGCCTGCGCGGCACCGCCGGGCTCGAGGGCACGCCCATCGTGGCGATCACCGCCGAGGGCGACCGCGAAACCAGCCTGGCGGTCGGGGCCGATGGGCACATCGACAAGCCCATCGACGAGGCGAGCTTCGTTGCCACCGTCGAGCGCTTCCTCTCGGGGCATAGCGAACGGCGCGAGGGGCCGGACGACGCCGTGCTGCGCAAGCAGACGCGAAAGATCGTCGAGCGTCTGGAAAACAACCTGATCGAGCTGATCCAGGCCAACGAACGACTCGAGGAAGTCGCACGCCTGCGTCGTGAGTTCCTGCAGAACCTGAGCCACGAGTTCGCCACCCCCATGACGCCGGTGGTGGGCTACCTCAGGCTCCTGCTCGACGAGGAGCTGGGCCCGCTGACGCCCCTGCAGCGTAAATGCCTGGAGTCGGTCAACGCCTCGACCAAGAAGCTGCGGGCGCTGATCGACACGCTGCTGGATGTCAGCCACCTGGAGACCGGGCGGCTGCACATCTACGAACGCGACTACGACTTTGCCGAGGTCACCGAGCGCGCCCTGGACGAGAGCGCTGAGCTCTTCGCGGGCACCGGCATCACGCTGCTGCGCGAGCGTCCGGAAGGGGCGATGGCGGCCCGCGGTGATCCCGAGAAGCTGCGGCGGGCGCTGATCCACGTGCTCGACAACGCCGCCAAGTTCACGCCACGCGGCCAGCAAGTGGCGGCGGGCGTGCGTCGCCGGGGCGATGGCGCGCTGGCGGAGATCTACGAGGTGGTGGTGGTCGACAGCGGCCCGGGCATCTCGGAGTCGGATCGTGAACGCATCCTGCAGCCCTTCTTCCAGGCCGACGGCTCGGCAACGCGCAGCCATGGTGGCGTCGGGCTGGGGCTGGCGTTTGCGCGCCATGTGTCCGAGGCCATGGGTGGGGGCATCCAGGTGATCAGCCCGCCGGACATCGAAGTGGCGGGCCGCAAGCTCGACGGAACGGCGGTCGTGCTCAGCGTGCATGCGAAGGGTCACGCAGGTGTCGGCTGAGCGCGTGTATCTGGACCACCACGCCGCCACGCCGCCCATCGCCGCCGCGCTCGAAGCCATGGAGCGGGCGCGGGCGGCAGCCTGGGCCAATCCGGCAAGCGTGCACCGCGAGGGGCGTCAGGCGCGGGCGTTGCTGGAGCGGGCGCGCTCGCAGGTTGCGGGGGCCATCGGAGGTCAGGTCTCGGAGCTGATCCTGACGGCGGGCGGCTCGGAGGCGTGTAACCTGGGCGTGCTGGGGCTTGGGGGGAATGAAAGTGGCGAGGCGGAGCGGCCGGATGTCCTGACCACGGCGGTCGAGCATCCGGCGGTATTGCGGGCCGCGGAGCGCCGGGCGGCGGCGCAGGGCGGGCGCGTCGTGATGCTGGCGGTGCCCGAGGGCAGGCCGCCGGGGGAGGACGAGTTCGAGGCGGCGCTCGGACCGCGCGTGGGGCTGTGCGCGCTGCAATGGGTCAACCACGAGACGGGCACCGTCTTTCCGGTCGAGGCCTATGCGCGGGTGTGTCGTCAGGCCGGCGTGCCCCTCGTTGTGGACGCCACGCAGGCGGCCGGCAAGGTGGGGATTGACGTGGGGGCGCTGGGGGCCGATGCGCTGGCGCTGGCCTCGCACAAACTCGGCGGCCCGGCGGGGGCGGGGGCGCTGTGGGTGAGCCGTCGGTCCGTGCTGCAGCCGCAATTGCTCGGCGGCGGGCAGGAGAGCGGCCGGCGGGCGGGCAGCCCGGACGTGCTCTCGTTGGTAGGCTTTGGTGCGGCGTGTGCTGAGCTGGCGGCGCGCCTGGCCGGGCAGCGGCGGCTGTCGCAGCTGCGGGAACGGGTGGAGGGTGAGCTCATACGCCTGGGTGGCGTCGTCAACGGAGCTGCGGGGCCGCGCGTCGCCACCGTCAGCAACGTGAGCTTCCGGGGACAGCGGGGAGACGAACTGGTCGCCGCCCTCGATCTCGAAGGCGTGGGCGCCTCCAGCGGCGCCGCCTGCTCCTCGGGGCTGGCCGAGGCCTCACCGGTACTGCGGGCCATGTATCCGGACCAAGCGTGGCGCGCCGGTGCTGCGTTGCGCCTGAGCTTTGGCCCGCAAACTACTGAAAACGAATGCAAATTTGCGTTACGGCTACTCCAGCAGGTGCTGCTCAGGGGCGCTGCGGGAAAAAGCTAGGCGGCGGCAGAGAAAACCACCGCGGCGCTGGAACGTGCGAGGATTGTCACCGTAAATAGCTGGAATTGCAGATGTTTACGGCACGCACGCACGAGGGCAGGGCGTTCCATTCAAACGATCACCGCCGGTGAAGACCAGCCCCGCGCGTCCTGGCAGCTTTTTCGGCGGCCGCCCTACAGCACGGCGGTCGACATCTCCGAGGGCGGCGAAGTCCACGTCACCGTGAAGAACGCGGGCCACGGCCAGGTCCTGTTCCGGGAAGGCACCGCGGAAGAGCGCGCCCGCGACGGACGCTAGATGTGCTCGGCGGGAGTGCTGAGCCGATGATCGGGGTCGATACGATGCCAGATGCAAGGACGGCCTTCGCCGGAATACTCCGTGTATTTCAGGTGACTAGCAGCATCCGCCGCGCTTCAGACTTCGGTATCGCCCTGCATGCTGCGGCAGGTGTTCTCGACACACGCACAGTGCGTGATGTCGGGAAAGCCGCAGACCCCGGCCTCCCCGCCGCTGCAGTCGGGCGGCGGCAAGGGGCTGTCGACGTGGACGCAGCGCGGGAAGTAACCGCAGCAGTTGCCCACGTCTTCGATGGAACAGTCCTCGGTGGTCTGACAACCGTAGTCCACCTGTTCGGACGTGGTGACCTCGGCCTCGATGATCAACACGAGCTTGCCGACACCGACGAGCGGATCCTGCTGCCAGTCCTCGTCGACGACTCCCTCGTAGATCACCTCCCCGGCCGCGCGGACGGTGAAGTTACCGAAGAAGTTCGACGGGAAGGCGTGGCCGCCACCTTCCTCCCGAGCGTGGAAGATGTGCGTCTCCGCGCCCGCGGCCACGGTGTCGACCAGCAACGCCACCGGACCGAAGGTTCCGTCGGCCCCCAGATTGATTTCGTCGCCGCGCTCGTTGCGCACGTAGTAGTCCGACTCGGCGACCGGCTCGATGAGTTCGATTGGAAGCGTGCCCGTGCCTGCCGAACCGCCCGTGCCCGTAGCCCCGCCGCCCGTACCGGCAACGCCGCTCCCACCGACCATGCCGCCGGCGCCATCCGGTGTCGCCGGACCTAGACCGCCCGCGCCGACACCACCCGCTCCCTCGGAAGCCGCGGCCTGGCTCCCCTCGAAGCATCCGGACGTGAGGATCAGAGGCAGTGCCAGTGTGTGCCAGGCGGCGAAGCGCGCCGTGCCGAGAAATCCATCGGATGAGGCCGGTCGGGATCGGATCATGCCATCGATGTAGCAACCCATGTGCCAAGGGCCCTCAATTTCGGGGAACGTTCGATCGCCGCGCCTGGCACAATCGTTCCCGTGAAGCGCGGCCGGCTTTCGCGGAACGTCATCGTGCTCGGGGCGCTGAGTCTGCTCACCGACGCCTCGAGCGAGATGATCATCCCGCTGCTCCCCGTCTTCCTCACGGCAACGCTGGGCGCGAGCGCGCTCGCCCTCGGGTGGCTCGAGGGGCTCGCGGAGGCCACCGCGAGAGTGTTGAAGTTACTCTCGGGCCGCTGGTCCGATCGCCAGGGGTGCCGCCGCCCGTTCGTCCTCGGCGGGGACGCGCTGTCGGCCCTGGCGCGCCCGCTCGTCGCGCTCGCTGCCGCGCCGTGGCACGTGCTCGCCGTGCGCCTCGCCGACCGAACGGGCAAGGGGCTGTGCTCGGACCGTAGGAATCTCTAGGCACCCCCAGTTTCAGCCATGTCAGCACCAGAGCCCACGCTGCCCACACCGCTGAGGCCCCAATCCTCCACGATTCCGCCGCCCTACAGCACGGCGGCGGGCGCAGCACTGGACGCGCAAGGCCAAGTCGCTGGCCGCCACCCGGATTCACTTGCGCGCAACACCCTCGATGACCGTGACCGTCACTCGGCTTTCCTGACCGAGGCCCTCGATTTTCGTGGCCTGACGCCCCTCAACTACCGTGATTGCGCTCAGCGAAGCGAGCGAACTCGCGTCGCGCGTGCAGCCTGCGTTGCTTGCTCAGGGGCCAGAGACGGGTCGTCTCCGGATGCCACATACATGGCTTTCCCCTGCGGCTCGGCCGCCGCACTCATCGACTGCCTCCCTTCGCCATGTACACGGCTTTCCCGTGCTCGGAAATAGGTTGATCCTTATTGCACGTGATGGCGGAGTTCGATGGCGAGCGCGCCTGTCGAACTCTGTGCCGAAGTCGTAGCCGAGCTGCTTCGAGGCGCCGTAGCGGTGCGCCGGGCCCGCGGCGCAGAAACCCGAGGACCGCGCTGCCTCATGCGCTGAAGTCGGACCGCACCAGCTCGATTAGACCCAGTCGTTCGATCCCAACGGCAACCGTCTGCACCAGGCCAAGCTTCGCGAGCGGGATGCGCCTACCCTCCGCGCGCAGCGAGCGGAGCGAAGGCCAGAGCGTCGCCAGTCCCACCTGCATGACCTCGATGGCGGCGAGCGTCTGGTCGTAGGCGAGTTCCGCGCGCGTGTAGTCGTGGACGCCGCGGGCGACCAGGGCGTCGTGGTAGCCGTTGACCAGCTCGTCGGGGCGTACGCCGGGGTCATCGGTCAAATCGAGAAAGGGCATCAGGTAGGCCACGTCGCGAGCCCCGCGCATCCGCTGGCATAGCTGCCAATCGAAGGCAACCGGCTCGCCATCGAGGAGCGCCGCGTTGCGGAAGGTGAAGTCCCCGTGCACCAGCGTGAAGGGCGGGCCGTCCAGGTGCGCAGCGATCGCGGTCAGGCGCGGCACGATGATTTCACGCAGGGCCGTGATCTGAGGCGGCACTGTGCCGTCCACGACGTCGTGCAGGAGTTCGACGATCTCGCTCAATGCGCTTCGCCAGAAGTCGACGCGAGCGGTCGGCGGCTGTAGCCAGCGATGGCTCACCAACTGCTCGTCGTTCCAGAAGTGCGCGTGCAGCTCGGCGAGGCGCGCGAACATCGACCGCGCGTGGGCAGCGTCCAGGCGCCTTGCGGGCCAGCTCCCCGGTACGTCGCCCAAATCTTCCAGCAACAACACCGCGTTTCCCTCGTCATCGTCCTGCGCCAGATAGCAGCGCGGTGTTCGGATCGGGACCCTTGGCTGCAGGTCGCGGTAGAAGCCTGCCTCCGCGCGCACGAAGCCAGTCGCGAGCATGGCGGCGCGGCGCCCGGGTGCATCGGGTGGGAGCTTGACGATCAGCGTCGCCGGCGCCCCCGCCGGGGCGTCGCCCGAATAGCACAACTGCGCCCTCAGAGCGCTTCCGGCGTTGCCCTCCTCCTCGGGCGAGGCCAGCGAGACCTGGGTGACCTCACCTCGCGGAAGAAGGCCGGCGCCTCGCAGGGCGGCGGTCATCCAGGCGGCGTCTACACTGGCACGACGGATTCGGATTGGCGGCATGTTCACCCGGTAAGGCTGTTCCCGCCGCGCGTTCCGGTCAAACCCTTCGGGGCGCGCTTCATTTCGTTGGCACGCAGATCGCCCCCCAGCTGATGTTGGCCATCACCTCTGACCGTTTCGAAAGGACTTTCCGCCCCCCGCCTCAGTCTTCGAAGACCTCGGGGACCGTAGGAATCTTTAGGCACCCCCAGTTTTAGCCATATCGGCACCGCATGCCACGCTGCCTACACCGCTGAGGTCTCACCCCCCCCCCCCCGCTTCCGCC